>Ga0099850_1000151_pt1 | contig 29352 bp, 37 predicted proteins | sample CB_VirMetaG_5_FD_79182 | JGI IMG/M metagenome (GOLD analysis project Ga0099850, IMG submission 79182) | Freshwater to marine saline gradient viral communities from Chesapeake Bay - CB_1508_1D Viral MetaG | ecosystem: Environmental > Aquatic > Marine > Coastal | place: USA: Chesapeake Bay... | reverse complement strand
GTTTTAGGGGTTTCATCATAAAGTGATATAACCATCTCACCGTGTTCTGTAATTATTCTCATTTATTTATTTTTTCAATATTTTTTATTTGTTCTTGAAATTTAAGTTTAAATTTTTCTCTAATTTTATCTTTTAATATATTTAAAGATATTGTTATTATTTTATATGTTAAATAAAACAAAGAAACCATAATAATTAAACTTATCCAAGTTATAGATAATGGTATTATTAAATCTATCAAGTATGTTTTTAAACTTGGGTATGTGACAAATGTAAATTGTTGGTTATATTCTTGCCACTTATCAATACTAGTTCCAAGTTCATTTAATTCTTTTTCTGTTGGTGTATCACAATTTAAACAATAACCTCTTTGGTATATTGTATACATAACTTCAACCGTTTTAATTAAAAAAATAAAAATAATTAATCTCCATTTATATTTTTTAATAAAATTACTGATAACACCTTTTTTAGTTACTTTTTCAGCTATATCGTCTAAAAATTTTAAATACCTTTTAACCATAACTTTTTAATCTAAAATTTTATCTACCAAACCATACTCTAAACATTTTTCAGCATCCCACCATAAATCGTGTTTTAATATTTCATCCAATTCTTTTTGCGGGACATCGGTATATTCTTGATATAGTTTTTTTATCATAACCATCAATTTAGTATTGTTTTCCATATCATCAACTAAATCAGAATATTTTCCCCAACTACCAGCACTTAATTGGTGGATTAACATATAAGCATGTTTTTGCATATACCTTTCCTTGCCAACGACACTAATCATGGTACCAGCACTTGCCGCACAACCTTCAATAATTGTAATTACATCACATTTAGTATTTCTAATCGTATCTAGCGTAGATAAACCAGCAAAAATACTACCACCATAAGAATTAATGTGTAAATAAATTTTTGGTAAATCTAACCCTAATTTCAAACTACTAATTTGTAATTCTTTATCTAATTCGTTTAACTTTTTATTAAGTTCCAACATTTTACCCCTCTCAACTTCAGAATAAAAATAAATGTGATTATTTACTGTTGTAATTTGATTGTTAGTGTCATTAGAAGAATTAGATTTTTCCTCTTGTTTTGCTCCCCAAATAGGTTCTTTTTTCATTTTATTAATAATTTTATTTATTTATTTTCAATTTTCCAAATTTCACCAAAATGTCCAACTTTTACTCTAATTTCATCAGTTAAATTGTGGTGTAAATAACTTACGTAGTAAAGTAGTATTGTTCCTGGTTCTAAAGCTTTATATCCGTGGTAAATTCCAGGTGGTATTTTTAACGGTTGTGGGTTTTTATCTGAAAGATACTTAAACTCACAACCATCTTCATCTGTCGCCCAACCTACCTTCAAACTACCTTTTAAACAAATCCACCAAACAGTTCTTTTTTCGTGTTTTTGCCAAGCTACCACATGTTCTGTAGAATTTATATAAGAAACATTTACTTCACCTTCTACCATAGGGAAAATATCTAGTAATCTTTGTGCTCTGTCATCTTCGTTATAATTCATGTATAAAATATATTAAATATTAAAATTTAAGAAAAGTGTAAATAAAAAAAAATGGGGTAATATTACCCCATTTTTTAACATTCTAAAATATACTTAAGGGTTCCCGTAGCATTTTTTATGTGTGATTTAGGAATCCAAAATTCAAACTCACCAATCTCATCAATTTTTTCTTTTAAATTTTTATTAAACTCAGCAATTTCATCTTTTTTGGTTGGTCTTTTGATTCCCATATATTTAGCACATGTCGGACCAATTCCAGAAGCTTTTGATATCCAATCAGTCAAATCTTTACCACAACAACGACAACACCCAACATCTGTAAAAGTCATCTTCCCCTTTACTCTAATAGCTTTAGGACTTAAAGCGTTAATCTCTGAAATTGTTACAGTAATTGGAGTTATTTTTCCTAAGTCATATTCTTCAGAAATACCTCTAGCGACATACCTTTTCAAAACAACATCAAAATTTACTTTAATAGGTTTGATTGTGTTTTTAGATTTCTTAGGTGTGAAGAACTTTTTAACGGCCTCCATTTGTTTTGGTGTTAAACTCCCCCAACGATTGTAACCTTTAAGTACTGATTTAATAAAATTATTATCACCTTCGTAGTTTGTTAGTTTTTGTATTGTCTCTTGGTCAGTCATATTTCTATTTTTTAATGTTTATCAATTCAACAATACAAATATAGTCATTTATATTTAAACTACAAACTTAATTGTACTTTTTCTTCTTTTTCTTTTTTAAGTAACTCCCAAGCTCTACCCAATCTCGTCAATCCAATACCACCACCGAATCTTGGGAAGAAATCGTTAGATAGGAATTCATCAAGTTCAGCTTCAACCCTTTCCTTACCAAATAGTTCAAAGAGTTTATCAGCATAACCACCATCCATAATAGTATAGAAAAAGTGTTTCATTTCATCAACGTCACAACTACGTTCAGCAGTACCAAATGTTTCTTGACCATATAGAATGATATCACACTTATTAAACTTACCATCACCGATATACTTCATATTCCAAAATGGTGATGTTCTAATCGGAAACGTTTCAAGTGATACTGAATGTCCTAGTTCTTTCCACATTTTACTTTCGTGTTCATCTTCAAGGATTTCTACTCCACCATATTCTTCACAAGTCTCATCGTAATCAATTTGTACTGGTGAGTCAAAACCTAAATACTCAACCATCTCTATGTTTAATTTTCTCAAGTCATCAAAGTTTCCTTTACTTTCAAATTCAAACATAGGGAATATCTTCTCATGTCTACCTGGGATTGGGTCTTTTTCGTTTCTGTAAGATGTGGATACACAAAAACATCCTTCCCAATCTGGGTTTTTCAATAATTCATGTTCCAACCACATTTGACCAGTTTGTGGTAGTGGCCATACAACACCGTCATAAGTAAACGTAGCTACGGAGTGTGGATTCTCACATGCCGCTAGAATTGATTTCCTTGATTGTGATGGAACTTCTACAAAATTTTTAGCTAAAAAAAAATCCCTCAACTTTTGAGTGATTTCGTGATAAGTTTTCGTTTCTTTCATTTTTTTTTTTAATCGTGTATTTAAATTTTTTAACACGACTTTAATTAACAATTATGGACTATTTGTGTCCGATACATAAATACGTAATTCTAATAAAAAATCAACTGATATATGTGAAAAATTAAAATTTAATTATAAAATTATTCCAATAATTTTAATTCTTTAGTACAATTAGGACAAGTAAATTTATCTTCAAATCTTTTGTCAAATACAACATTATCCACACAAACACATTCTTTTTTACAGTAATCTTCTTTTTTGGGTGACTCTTTAGGTGTGTAATTACAAATTAATGTTTTATCTAATATGTAAGCATACCTATGTTTTTGTGTTCTAGGTAACCAAACACCCTTAGCATCTTTGGTTTTACCCCTAAAATTTTTCTTAAAAGTACCATCACCAACATATAAAAAGAAATCACTTTTTGGGTTTGATAAACCATAGTAAGTAAAGTTACAGACTTGGTATATACTACCACTGTGTCTTGAATTGTCCGCTAAAGTAATTACCGCTCTAATACTTTCTTTTTTAAGTAACTTAATTGAGTTACCCAATAAAAATGATGTCGCGTTTGTTCCGTTTAAATTTGGCAGAACACACAATCTAGATAGTTCTAACACCGTTTGGTCACTATTGGGTAAACCAAACCAACCTTTAAGTGCAACATTACCTTGTGGGTTAGAAAAAGTAGTAACACCCAATAAATCATCACACCCTTTTTTGAATAAACCAAAAGAAAACTTAGCGAAGAATTTTGCATCAGCCAAATAGTGGTATTTTTTTATAAATTGGTAAGCTGTACCTTTGTCTATTTGTTTGATGGTGTACTCCTTTTTCTTAAAATTGTTATCAAATCTATATTTTATTTTGAAAACTGGGAATTTACCATGTGGTACCACATATATGTTACCATTATCATTGTTTTTAATTTGATAACCACTTTCGACTAAACCAATATATGTTCCCACGTTATTAGCCTTACTAATAAACAAGTCCCCAGGTTCTAATTCGGACAACAATGTAAATTCTTTTTGTGGTTTCATGTGTGTGATTTTTATTAAATTAGATTTACTATTTAATAGTATTAAAAATTTTTAAGACAATAAAGTATTTTCTACATTTAAATAAGATAATATGGATAGTTCTTTGGATTTAGCTTCCACCATAACATCCACATCATACCCAAAAGTATTAGGCATTTTATTGATTAGGTCTGAATGTGCTTGTGGTTTAATCTTATCATTATTCTCATGTAATGATTTAGATTCGGAGTAATGAACAACTGGTGTAATATCTTTCGGCCACGTTGATATTGCCATTTCAAGAGCCTCTTGTTCGGTTAAACCACCAGTACAAAATTTATGGTGATGATAATCGAAAACAATAGGGATACCAATACGTTCATGTATATACATTAAGTCTTTCACGGAGTACATACTAGCTTTGTCATCATTCTCAACAGTTAGTCTAGTCTTTACTGAATCGGGTAATAACTCAAAGTTTTTACAGAATCTATCCATAGCAGAAATCTTATCACCATAAACACCATTACAATGAATATTAATTTTATTATATGGTGTACGAGACAACCCCATTAGGTCAAATATCTCACCATGTGTTGAAAGGTCTTTAATTGTATTCTGAACGACTTTCTCGTTTGGAGACACTAATACGTTGAATGGACCTGGATGAAAGGTCATCCTATGGTCATACTTTTTAGTTAAATTTCCAACACCTTCCAACAAATGTTTTATTCTAAGATAGTGTGTCAAATCTGTAATAGAATATTCTGAAGCCCAAGGAAATATGTTAGAACTTAATCTGAAAAAATTAATACCATTATCTTCATTCCACTGGATTATTTTAATTAAGTCCAAAACATTTAGTAAACTTAACTCAGAAGCGTAATCAATTCCTTTACTTAAAAAGGTTTTTTTAATCATAGACCTATTTGTGGTTATTTTTGGTTTTTGACCACTTAAAGTCATGTTAATACAAGCGTAACCTATCCTCATAATACTTTTATTATATAGTAAAAAATGTAAACACAATAAATTAATTTTAAAACAGTACCAACAATAAAACCTAAAAACGCACCTAAAGCTATTTTTAAAGCCTCACCTTCGTTATTGGTATCTTTTTTAGCACCTAAAAATGCACCAACAAAAGCCCCTAATAACATACCCACTGGTGGGAAAAATAACCCAACTATCATCCCTATTATTGTTCCAGCAATCGCGTTTTTACCTCCCCCTAATTTTTTAACACCAATAACTTGTATTAGGTAATCACCAATAGATACCAAAACCATACTGACACCCAAATAAACTAAAATACTTTGTGTTAGTTCTATATCGGTGTAATTGTATAATAAAATTACACCAATATAACTAATCAAAGGACCTGGTAAAATAGGAAATATCGTACCTAATATTCCAATTAAGAATAACAAAAATGATATTATATATATTATTTCAACCATAATACAAATGTAGTTAATATTTATTATAAAATTAAATTTTATAGATGAAAAATAAAATTAAAAAACTATTAAGAGAATTTAGTATAGACGAATTAGATAAACTGCCATATAAAGACGGTTACTTATCTTTAGAATATACAGACGTTTACGACTACCCAAAATATGTAATATATTATGAAATTAACGATTCACTTGGTGGTGGTTCTGAAATCGTAGCTGAGTTGGATTCTAGATTTTTTGATGAACAAATGTCTAGAAGTATATTACAATATTTAATCACTAGATAAAAAGTTGTAGTAATAAATTAGTAGTTTCCCTCATAACAAAAAACTTATTGTGAGTAATCGGATTATTGTATGCGTGTGCAGTATCAAAACCTATTACCCAACCACCATCTTCTGAGTCGTAATCAGTATATGTCACTCCACCAGGGACATCCAATGAATTTATTTCATTAGAATCTACGTAACTTTGTCCATGTAATGGATGGTCTTCTGGTATTTTAACGTAACCATTGCCCCACCCTCTAGCAAATAATGAAGACATCCTACTTTCAACAATAGATATGGTATTATTTGGGATGTACCCTAAGTTTTCTACTTCTTTAATTAAATGGTACATTTTAACCCCAGGTTCTATACCCATCAATTTTAGATAATATATAGCACCCAAGCCTTTTTCTTTAAATAAATCTAAAATTTTTTCTTTTACTTTTTTTTCCATATTACTGTTTAATTTTATACCACATTACTCCATATGTCAGTTCTAGATATGTCAATCTGAGGGGAATCCCACCCATAATCTTCGAAGGCCTTCTTTACTTTAGGGATAATGTTTTTTGCGTTTACTAGAATTTTTGGTGTTTCCATTTTAGGTGTATAAGGTCCCCCATACATGTCATATTCCCCATCCTGTGAAATATATATAATTTTACCATCATAAGTTACTCCACTAACTTCAAAATAACGATTTTCAAAAGTTATATTACCACTTTTTAAATTTAAATCTGATGCTATATCCTCTGCCATTTCTTCTTCTGATGCATAAGAATCACTCCAAATACGCCTATCAATGTAATATTCAATTTCGTGAGTTACTGTTATTGTTTCAGTATTAATTAATTTACCTTTATCCATTGTTTATATTTTTTTGTTTATATACAAATATAACCAAAAAAACTTAATAAACAAAAAAACCCAAAACTTATTTTGGGTTTTTATAGTTAAAATATTAAAACAGGAAGGTGTTGTTGTCTAATATTTTAAATGTTGCTGAAACCTTCCTTTATATGTTAACGTGAATATATCACGGAATTTTTAAAATCTGATGGGTAGTCAGAATCGGATTGAACTCTTTTTTACTTAGGACTTCTGAGACTAAAAATCCCTTATTTATTTTTTTAACAAGGTGGGGGATTATTTCCACCTCTCTCTCAGTAATGATTAAAATAGTTTAATTTTTGCTGAAAATATTCTTTGGTCTACCCATCAGACCGTTATTGGTTCGTACCGAGGTGAGTCGATAGTCTCCATCATCATTTTATAAGGATTAATATCCTCACAACTCAAAATACTTTTCATGATTGAAGGTGAGAACCCAGATACTAATGCTGTACCCATTTCATTTACTGAAGTTGGGAAGTTACTGTTTCTAGCGTGTAGATTCCAATAAATTATATTTGGCATCTCATATCCAGAATCCTCGTACATACCTTTAATCATTTGTTGTGCTGTTGGGTTCCATTTTGTGAGACTTTCATCCCCATCGTTAAAAAAAGGAGATTCTGTAGTTGCCGAATCGAATTCCATATCTGATAATATAAGAATTTTGGTAGGCATTTCATCTTGAGAAATCCCGTGTTTAACAGCTTGGCCTAAAATTAATTTAAACGTAGCTTGAATGTTTGTGTTCATTCCCCAATCAGCATTCCACAGTTGTTTTAACCTATCCTTCAACGAACCGTTAAGACGTTGTAGTGTTGGTTCTGATGAGAAAGTTACGAAGGAGTCTTTAAAAGGTCCAACATTCCTCTCAGAAATGTATAACCCTAGTGATACCGCAACATCCATACATGTAACATTAGGGTTATTACCTGCTGAACATGTCATTGAACCCGAAACATCCACCACTGGTAAAATTTTATCGTTAGAACCTTCCATATAGTTAGGTAAAGATTTCCATTGTTCGTTAGCTACTTTGGAGTCACCGAATCTAGCAGATTTAATTATATCATAAGGATATACCGCACCTGCGTTAATTTTTGATGTTCCTTTAACTAAAGAGTCAACGTATGTCCTATACCTTTCACCGTCATTTTTATAGAAAGCTGTTTGGTATCTAGATGCGGCTAAGGATGGTAGTTTAGAGTAATCAATATTCTCCCATTCCTTAGAACACATACTAGTTTCAACAACGTTGGTTAATCCAACCAATAATTTACGATACTCTTTAGGTGTCATCCCCAAATACTGTCTTATTGTATTAGCTTTAACACCTTTTCTTGGCATCCATTTCGCACATAACGCGTCCCCATTTTCAAGAGCCGTTTTAATCAACTCAAGTGGTTCCATCCAACAATTAGTACTTCCAACAATAGTCAAGATATCATCCCATCTACCATATTCACTTATTAGTTGGATATTCTTCAAAAGTACACCACAGTGGTTTTCACATAACCAACCTAAAATATCTCTAAAAATTTGTCTTTCACCAGCACCTCCTCTTACGTCTCTTGCCCAAAATAAAATTTTCATAGCGGTCAGAGCGTCTTCGTTGTAAGCTTTTGAGAACTTAGATATAAGTCTTTTCTTATTCATACCTCTCATGGCACCTATTTGGAAGAATAGGTCTACACAGTGATTAAGTGAGGATGAGTTTGTTGTCATACCATTCTCAGTAACTGTGTCTTGTGTCTGAAGTGCATCTACCAAATTCATAGTTTTTATTTTTAGATAGTATTATAAATAGTTAAGAAATATTAAATATCGTTAAGTGTCGTTCAATTATAATAAAAAAATCCTTTCCGTCAAGCCCCTAAAGTGATTTTTTTATAAATTAGCTCTTCTAGATTGGTTTTTATATTTGCCCACAAATAATTCTAGATTATCTAATTTATCTTTAGCGGTAGACAGTTTGTCCAAAGCTACCATAGCCTCTTCAACTTGTTGTGGGTGTTCACCTATACCCACACTATTATTAAAGTAATTATATAAAGTAAATTCAGCTTCAGCTTTTTCAGCTTCACATTGTTTTTTTAATGCTTCGTACATCAAATCTTTTAATTCCATTCTAATTATGTATTTTTTGTTTATATGTAAGTTTCTAAAAATATTGGTCCATGTTCACCAAAATAACCATCTGATATATTATAATCGTAAAATTCTTGAGCTTCTAGAACTGACATGCCGTCTCGTTTGGTTAGTATGTCCATAATTCCAACAACAGAATATACCAATCTAGGTTCTAAATCTTTTGAATACCCAATACCAACAATGGATTCATCGAGTCCATCTAAAACTATAGCTTTAGGATTTAATTCACTAATCTCTGTTATAATTCTATTACTCATATTTAATTTTTATAAAAAGTAAAAAAAATAAATCACATAGACAAGTATTAATGGAAAGAAACGAAACCATTTTGGGATGCTACTCTAAAGGCCTCTTTCCATTCGTTATATTTGTTAATAAAAAATTCACCTTCAGCTAAACTATAGTCTTGTTTATTTGGGTCAAACTTTAATCCAAAAATCAATTTTTTTCTTAATTTTAGGTTCGTATTTAACAAAATCGTTGTATAGTTTTTCACTTACTTTTGGGCCTATTACTCCGTCTGAATCTGAAAAATTAATTAATTCTAGAAATGGTGGACTTTCTGGTTCACCAACTATTGACTCATCATACATTGACCAAACGTCTTGAGCTCCACCTTCGTAGCCAGCAGCTAAAGCTAAATCATCTCTCCATTGGTTATAAGAACTATAAGAACCAGCTCTAAAAGAATTTCTACCAAAATTACGTGGAACTAAATACCAACCTTCTTCTAAACCTTCTAAATGTTTGGGGAAATAGCTGCCTTTTTTATTTATATAGTAAAGATAGTGTTCGGGATACTCTTCTTCCCATTTATCATACGCGGCATTGAATGGTTTAACATCTTGTGGTACATCTTGCCATGGTATGTGTTTTACATTTGAGTAGTATGAAACGTCTAAACCCATTATAATAATAATTTTTTAATTTTTTCCACACCCTCTTCGATTTCATCAAAATCTGTATCTGGTGTCAAATAAGTTCTAGTTTTATCTTCATGATTTACTATACAAGCTGTTGGAATATATAAAGTATTAGCTTCTTCACTTACTCTCTCCCACTCTTTGTCATATCTCTCAATATCCCTAACTATAAATTTAATATTGTTTTCACCCAACAATTCTTTCATTTTAGTACACCAAGGACATCCGTTTTCTGAATATAGTAATAAAGTTTTCATATTTTAATTTAAATAATAATTTATTTTATCTATGTAAAATTGTTTTCCTCTAACACCAACCAATCTTTCAACTTCTTCACCATTTTTATATATTATAATTGTTGGGATGCTCCTAACTGAGTATTTGGTTGAAGCCTCTGGGTTTTCTGTAATATTTAATTTAGCTACTACAACTGAATCAACAAATTCTTTTTCTACTTCATCTATTGTTGGTCCTAATACCCTACAAGGACCACACCACTCAGCCCAAAAATCTACTAGAACTACTTGGTTATTGTTTAAGGTTTCTTCAAATGTCTTATCGTTTATTTCCATAACTATAAATATTGTTTTAAAATCTCTAATGCCTTTTCTGGTGTATTAAAATCTCTTCCAGCGGCTATATATACTTGTTTTTTATCTTTTTCAACCAATAAAGTAGGTGTGTACATTATTTCTTTAGAAATTTTAGATTGACTTTCCCTTATCGATTCCCAAAGTTCTATATTTTTTATAACTTCAATAGTTTTGTAATTTATATTTTCTGAATTCAAAACTTCTTTCAAAGCGATACAAGTTTTACAATCCCATTGACTGAATAAAGTTAATTTCATTTTCATACTTCTATGGTTCTAAATTTGTTTTCAGCTTTCAGTAACGTATTATATATAATATAAGTTAATTTATATGGGTCGGCATTACTAGCTGGTCTTCTATCTTCTAAATAACCTTTCCATCCAGCTTCTACTGTAGATATTGGTATTCTAATAGAAGCTCCCCTATCTGATACACCATAACTAAATTTATCTATGTGTTGTGTTTCATGTAATCCAGTTAATCTTAAATGATTGTCTTCACCATATACTTCCATGTGTTCATTATGTGATTTAGCTAATTCCAAACAAATAGATTCGAACATTTCTTTCCCACCAACTTCTCTTGTTAAATCACTAGAAAAATTAACATGTAACCCAGAACCATTCCAATCACCCAATACTGGTTTAGGTCTAAAATCAACCTTTAAATTATATTTTTCGGTCAACCTTTGTAGTAAGAATCTGGATAACCACAATTCATCACTAGACTTTTTAGCTCCTTCACCAAATAATTGATACTCCCATTGTCCCAACATAACTTCAGCGTTAACACCAGTTACATTCAAATTAGATTCTAAACAAATTTGTAGATGTTCTTCAACAATATCCCTACCGATAGTATTATCATTGCCAACACCACAATAGTATTCACCTTGTGGTCTTGGAAAACCTTCTACTGGGAATCCTAATGGTTTACCATTTTTAAATAAAACATACTCCTGTTCAAACCCAAACCAATATTGTTCATCCTCAATTAATTTGTGCCTGTAGTTACTTTCATGTGGAGTACCATCTGAATTTAAAACTTCACACATTACTAAGTAACCATCCAATCTTTGTGGGTCCATGATAACATGAACTGGTTGTAAAATACAATCAGAATTACCCCCTTCAGCCTGTTTAGTTGAAGACCCATCGAATGACCATCTAGGTAATTCTTCAACACAAGGTATTAATCTACCATTATAAGCCATAGTTCTTTTTGTGACATACTTTAGGTCTGACATCGGGTCGTAATCCCAAACTTTAGTTTTACTTCTTAGGTTTTGTGTTTTTTCGTAACCATCTAACCAAATGTATTCTAATTTTATTTTCATTTTATATATTTAAAACAGTTTATTTACATTAAAATATAATAAATAAAATTAAAAAGGTAAATCTAAATTATCATTTCTATAATTAAATGTCACACAACTAACCACCTCGTCTTTTGATTTTTCATGTACATATTGTCCAATTTCTTCATCATAAATTAACTTTTTAACATGATTGTTAATTGAGTTAGTTACTGAAATGGTCGGTCTAATTTTGTTAGTTTTAACACAACAATAATCTAAAAATTCTTTCCTTACTAATCTTTTAACCACATCCCAATTATCTTTTGGTTGATTGTTAAACTTCATTCTAGCTTGTACCAAATTAGGTTTATTATTAGATGATTTACAATTAGGCAAAAATTCACAAGTCATCCTTTCTAAGCCTTTTATATTATTTTTCCTAACAGATATTATTATACTCTTATAAGAATTCACATAAGTACCAACACAATGATTTTGTGTTGTACCCTCCATAATATAGTCCAAATTATTTTCCAATACTTTAACGAAGTATGTTTCTCCATCTAAAACGATTTCTTTTTCAATATGTTCCAAAAACTCTTTAGGGTATATGTACTCTGTAATAATATTATTTTCACACTTAGTTAAAAGTTCACTCCATTCATAATGTTCATCATTAAAAACAAGTATGTCTTTTGCTTTAATTTTTTTATCTATACCATAATCCATCAACTTATTTTTAATTCTTATGTGGTCAACCAATACAGATAGAAATGAACCATCAAATGGTTTACCATTATTGTCATCAAAACTATTAAATATTTTTACAATATTTCTTTTTTCATTTTTATTTAATGTATCTAAGTTAGTGTTAATTTCAATTTCCAAGTCATGCTTACTTCTACCTTTAAGTAAGCCATGGTCAAAAAAATTGTTACTTCTTCCAAGTATGTCTAAATTAATTTCTTTAATGTAGTTAGAACCAAGTAAATTTTCTAATACAACTAAATCAGTAATATTACAATTTTTTAAATTTAGTAATTTAACATAAAACTTACCTTCTAAATTGTTGTTTTGCATTACAGACCTAATAAGATTCATTTTATTTTTTTTAAGTACTCTTATTGTGGGATAATGATACATCATGTAATGTGTGTAATTATTTGGAGCCTTAATCCCTCTAACTCTCATAAACCAATTCAAAACCAATTGAATTATGTTATTTTCAAAGCATGGTTGAATATTCAATTCTAAAGATAATTCATTCAAAAATTCTTGTATTATTTTTTTTGTTGGTGAAACTGTGCCAGATGTGAATGTTCCCGATGTTAGATTATTTACCGCCTCTTCTATCTCAGATTTTAACGTATCTAAAGCGGAAAATTTATTCTTATTAGTTACAACACTCCTTCGTCTATTTAAAAAATTACATTTAGTTATAAAAAAATTTTTAGTTTTTTTATTAAAAGTTAGGTGAATTTCGTTACTTACTTTTTTGAAAAATTTATGTCCAACCTTCCTAGATTTGTAAAATCTAAATATAGAAAGTTTAACTTTATCTTCATTTTTTTCTAAAACTATTGTATTTCTTGAAACACTAGCTGAATTAAATAAAACAAAAGAATCTTTCAACCATTGTTTTTCTTCAACAACTTTATCAAGTTTTGGTTTTTTAGTGAAATAAGCAATCTCTACGTGTTTGTTGCCACATTTCGTTTTTTTAACATAAGGTGTGGATGTAATAGTCCTTCCAATATCGAAACGTGACAATTCTAGTCGAATGTCCAACTCATTAAAATCAAAGTATTCTGTTAATTTGAAGACTTCATTTTTTTCACGTTTAATTAACTCCCAAGTATTATTAGGCATAATTTTTTTTTTATAAAAACAACCCCACAAACTGTGGGGTCTTTAAAATAATTAAAATTCTAGGATACGTACTCTTCGGCCAAAGACCACAATTTTTTGTTAACGTTCAATCTTTGGTCAATGTTGGTTAACTCTCTAACAGTTTGTTGTCTACCAGAGTTTAGGTAATATGTTATACCACCTCTAATAATCTTTTCTTGTACAACATTGAAAACTTCCCACAACCTATCCCCTTGGTCTTCACTTCTATTTGGTGATAAAATTTCGGTGATTGGGATAAATTCCTGACCGTCTTTCCAACGAGTCAAAATTGCTTTCTTAGCGAAATCCGCTCTAGCAGCTGGACTCATTATAGTTTTTTTGAAATCATCAACGTGTCCCATAATTTTAGGCACGGAAGTGATAACATTATCAGTAATCTTTTGGATATCTTCCAAATTATACCATTGGTGTTTAATTTTGACTTTCTCAAATGTTTGGTCAGCAACAACCAAACCGTTTGAACACACCAACCTAAATAAACCAGCGTGTAGATTAAAAGCGTTTCTACCGTCATGTGAGTTAGTTAGTACAATTTCTGGTACAATGCCATCAACCATCGGTATATCGTCATTCCTAAATCTTAACATGTGTTTTGCGAATATCGCATTAGAACGAGAGTTTCTTTGACTAGCACTATAAATTTGCCACCCACCTTTACCCAAATCATCAACTATTTGTGTTGTGGGTATAAAAGTATATTTATCAGACACATTATTTGATGGTTTAGTAGCGTAAACTGATGGGGCAACTGATTCGATAAATGTTCTTGTTAATGGTTCCATATTTCTTCTTTTCATTTTTATTTATTTTATTAATTATTGTTCGTATGATTGTAACACAAATATAGAGAAATATTTTTGTAATACAAAGAAAATCAAAAAAAAAAATGTCATTTCACAAAAGAAGATTAGAAAAAGATATAATACTCAAAATATATGAAGATGGTGGTCTATCATCTTTAGAAAATTATGTGACTAAAGCTGACAGTTTAATAGCTACAGATAAGTTAGGTTATCACGTATTAGACACCATCTTAGATTTAGAATTAACTTTACCACAGAAGTGGGATAAAATTTATCAATTAATTATTAAAGAAAAAAATGGAAGAAAAAGAACTACTATCTAAATTAGAAAATTTATTAAATGAAAAGTATGAACCAATATTAGTGATACAATTATTAAGGGTTCCACCACAAGATGAACTTCAAGCTTTTGCTAAAGGATTGTCTGAACAGTTTGGTTATAAAGTTTTGGTGCTCCCTGGTGACATAGAAACTAAAGTAGAACTTATTAGTGTATTAAAAACAGACGTTAAAAAAGTGGAAGATTTAACTAATAGAGTATTGACATTAATAGGTGATTTAGAAAAAGAATATAAGGACGTTTTAACCCCAGTTGCCACAGATGAAGAAGAAAAATAAAAGTAACTTAGTAGACCACCCAGAACATTATGGTGGTGAAGAAAATACTTATGAAGTTGTTAAAGTAGCTGAAGCTTGGGGTTTAGATAAAGACGCTTACCTATTTAACGTATTAAAATATATTGGTAGGAATGGTAAGAAAAATGATAACCCACCCACCCAAGACTTGGAAAAGGCATTATGGTACCTTAAACGTAAAATTAAAAATTTAAAGTCTTAGTAAATTATTATTAATAGAAAAGTATTTATAAAGTATAATTTTAATATAAATGAAAAGAATACTTAAAGAATCTGGAATACAAGACATTAATAAAATAGCCAAAAGATATCCCAAAGCTGAAATTTACTTCCATCAAGATTTAGATGGTGTTGTTTCAGCTATAGCGATGAGAGAATATTTGAATAAATATGGGATAGATGTGGTTGATACTCACGTAATTCAATATGGGGATAAAGAATTTTCAGTAGCTAAACCAAAAGCTGAGGGAGATACAATGCCAGTGTTGGTGGATTTCGCACATGGTAAACCAATGTTTATTATACACACAGACCACCACGATAGTCAATCTGGTGTGGAAGACCAAACATCAACACAATTTAGGGGAGCTAGGTCAAATGTTGAAACTCTTTCACAAGTAGTTAGTCCTCAAGACATATTCACCACTGATGATATTATGAGAATTTCTACGGTTGATAGTGCTGATTACGCGAAACATGGTTTAACACCAGATGACGTAATGAATTATATTAAAAAATTTGACGCTAATGGTACGGTACCTAACAACAAATGGATGTTAGCTCTACTAACAAATAAATTACTTTTAGCTTATAAAAACAAACCTGGATTTTTAGAAGATTTAGTTATGAGTTCTACACCATCACTTATGAATATATTCCATAACATTAATAGGATAGCTGGTGATGAAAATTTTGCAACACCAGAACAAATGGCTTTAAATCAACAAGCATATGTTAGGTCACAAGAAAAAAGTGATAAACTAAATTTAGATGGGAATATAATAATACAGTACGGCGGTGGAAGATTATTTAAACCAGGTTCTTATGACCGTTACACACCATTTAAAATATATCCAGATGCTGATTTTCTAGTTATAGCTTGGCCAATGGGATTAGTTCAAGCTTCTTGTAATCCATTTAAAGTAGATAGAGCTTTAAAAGGGGTAAATTTAGCTGACATAGCACAAGAAGTGTTATCTAAAATAGAACCACAACTTAAAAAACATCAAGTACCAGTTTCAGTAATTAAAAGAATTGGTGAAACTAAAGCTACTGAAGAAAGTGTTGGTTTTAAAACATCAGATTTATTTGCCCTATATAAAGACCATTTGAATAATATGCCTCCAAAAAACTCACCTTATTATGGGGAAGTTGTCCAAATAATAGATACTCCTTGGAGAAATTTAAGTGAAGAAGATAAACAAGTTTTAGATGACATAACAGTTTCAGCTTGGGATGTTATACAAGCAAATAGTGGTGGCCACAAATGTATAACTAATGTTAGTGGTTTAAACTTCTTCTCAAGAGCTACAAGAGAACCACAGGGTAAATACACTAAGAAAAAAGGTAGTAAACCAACTAGATATGTAGAATTCGTTAAATGGGTTCAGAACGAAATGGTTAAAACATTAAAAGAAAAAATATCTCAAGGTAATTTGGAAGAATCTGTTAGGAAAATCAAAAAAGAATTATTACGTAAATTCTAAAATATCACCTTCTCTAATACCTAATCTTTCTGATTCACCACCTTTTAATTCTAGAACTTGGTTGCCGTTACCACGATAACTATCACAAGGTTGTTCTTTACATGGAGGACAATTGCGATGAATTTTAGTAACTTGATTATCTACCATCATTATTATGTCTAATGGTATTAAACAATTTTTCATCCAAAATGATTGTTCTTTAATATTTGGGAACGTAAACAACATTCCACCATCTAAATTTTTTCTACCCATCATACCCAAAATTTTTTTACGTGGTGTATCCATAACCTCTATGGGTAAAATATTTTTTCCTATTGACAATTCCATACATATAAATAGTTTAAAGATAATATTTATTAAAAAAAGTAAAAATGAAATTAAGTTTAAACCACGTTAAATACCAAAAAGGATTAATATTAGAACGTATAGAAAAAAATGATGGTGTAGTAAAAAAAACCTTACAAGATTTAGGTGGCATAATAGACGGTAGTTTCACTTTTGGTACTGGGATAACAGCTATGTTACCAGCCGTAAAACAATTAATGGCTGGGATTGACCCTACTTTAACAGAACAAGATATAATCTTATTGTACATCACAGCTATGTGGATTTTAGTTGGTAAACATCAAGATAAAATAGAAAAATTAATAAAACTAATCAGAGAAAAAGATTTGTCTTCATCTTTGTCAACAGTTTTAGATTTTCTGAAATCGGTGGAGAATATAGCAATAAAGATAGGTGAATCTATTGGTTATACAGCTAATTCTTTAGTGGACATAGTAGCTTTTACATTTTTAGCTTTCCCCATATTGGATGGTTTACTTTTCTTAATAAATCAAGGTTTAATAAATCCAGGTTCACCAACAGGTTATTTAAAAAGTATTTTATTTGGGGTTGGTTTAATTGGTTCTAAAAATATATTTAACCATATAATTAAAAAATTAGGTGGTAAATTAAAAGATATGGGAGATTCTTCAGAAAATTTGAATGAACAAACAGAATTTTTTGACGAAACAGTTATGATGGTAGATGATGTTATGAGAATTGTACATTCATCAGTAAATGATGAAAAAACAAAAACATATTACTTACCAGAAGATTTAAATTCTGAAGAAATAACTTACGATGTTGATGATTTTGTTTTTACTTTAGAGTTAACTATAGGTAGGGATGAAAACTTAGATGATGAATTCAACATAGAAGCTTATTATTTAGATGGTGAGGACACCATAGAAATAGGTTTAATGATAAATCCATTAATGGAACCAGATAGTTATGAACACATAGAAAATTACTTAACTGAATATATTAGACATGAAATTAGGCATGCGGAACAAGAACTGCTCGGGACAAAACCAGAAAATATAGACCGTACATTGACAGGTTTAAGTTACTACACCCAACCTCACGAAATAGACGCTCAAACAAGTGGTTTAAATCTTAGGCGATTAAAACAAAATCGTTCTTTTGAAGATACTGTACGTAACTCTATAGAAAACACAAAAAAAAGATACGGTTTAACTGATGAGGAAGGTGAAGAATTATATAACATATTACTTAAAGATATTTTGGAAAAATATGGTAAAGAAAATTTAAAGGAAGAAAAAAATACTGAAGGTGGTATAAGAAAAAAAGTTTTAGTAGACAACGATTCTTATCAAATATATGTTATATTATCATATAAAGATATTTGTAATGTACCTAAAACCAAGTATTGTAGTAATTTTGATATAAAAAGAATGGTAGACAGTGGGAAATTTCGTGGTACACCATATGTTGTTGATTTTAAAAAATCAAATAAAGATTTTTTAATAATAGATGACGGTAAAATACCATTATTACGTGAAGAAGGTTCAAATAAAAATGCTTATGACTGGGAGGGTAGTCTTAAATCGGTACACGAAATATTTAGTAATTATGAAAGTTTACAAGATTTTTTTAAGTTAAAATATAGTTTAGAACAAAGAATTAAATATAATATGGAATTTAGTGAAAAATTACTAAATGATATAAAAGATAGCAATAATGTTACAAAAGCTTTATATAATTTTATTCTAGACGAAGATAGTGAAGAAAATTATGAGGAGTTGGAAAAGTATTTTGGTGACTTTGATGAAGCACTTGATGGGTATTATTCAAAAAAACCAAAGACGATGGATATTGATGGTGATGAGGTAACTGTATATTTAGATAAGGATGATTGGATTAATAATGTTTTATGTGTTAGTGATGAAGATAAATACTATTATGATTTATATGAAAATGGTGTTGGTTATTGGGGTCATGAGGAATTAGACTACGATGAATTGAATTATGTAGCTTGTTATTTTAGTATTGAAGTTTATAATCAACTAATAGATTTTATTAGGTTTATTGAACCGTATAACCAAGACTTAAATGATAATCCAGAATGTAATAGATTACCGGAGGGTTTTATTAAAGATTTTTTTGAAAAATATTTCCCCAGTAAATGGCAATATACTTCTGATGAAATTATGTCAGCTTTAAGTGATGGTGTGGGTGAAAGTAGACTTAATCAATTAAAAAAATATATAGATGATAGAATTTATTTAGACTACGGATATGAAAATAATGATTTAGTTTATATAAATTTAACAACAAAAAATTTATTATATTTATTATCACAGTATAATGTGGAGACTATAAGTGATTTATTCGATGGCGCTAACTTATGTCTATTAGGGAATGAATACCTATATGAAATATATAGTGAATCTTGGGATTTTAGTGATGAATGGCAAGAAATGATTGATAATGCTATGTCTGATTTATTAAATGATATTAAATCATCGTCTGATTGGAAAGAAGACGTTGAATTTGTTAAAAAAGTCAATAAGTTTATTTTAGATAATGGTTTTACTAAGAAGAATAGTTGGTCACCCGTATATGAACTCAATCAAAAATTACCTGACGGTTCTAGTAGAAAAATAGCGTATTATGGGGTCGATTTAGATGATGGTAATAAGGTTATTTTCCAACTTAACAATACTTTTAAAAAATTAAAATACGATTTCGAAGATTTTGTTAACTTGGTAACAAACCAACCTATGTTTGATGTTGATTAGTAATCGTCACCATGTTTTTTTTGTATGTAAGAAGCTTTTTGTATTTCATTTCTTCTTTTTACTGACTTTTTGGTGTATTCTTTCTTTTCTTTAAGATTTTTTAGTTGTTTAGTTTGTGTTACTTTTTTTCTTAATTTTCTAATCGCTTTTTCTACATTACCATTTTTTACTTCAACTACTAACATAATATTTTTTTATTATTTATACATCAAAACCATCTTTTCTAGCATTTTTTTTCATCTCTTCACTAGATTCTAACCAAAGTTCATTTAATTTATTAATATATTTTTGGATTGATTTTTCATCATTATCCATCTGTGATATCCTTAATTTATCTATTACTTTTTCTATTCTTTTATCTAAAAATTCTTGTGACATTTTAACTTAAAATTGAAAACCCATGATTATGTAATATAGTACTTATATTATGTTTTGTTGCCATGTCATCAGCAAGTTTCAAACACATTTCTTTATTATCAGCTACCAAACTTTCTAGTGGGTGACCAGTAATATCAACTAAGTTGACTAAATAAACAATTTCGTTAGAATTTTTTTTAAACTTATGTGTTATTATTTTCATAAATATATTTTCACTAAAGATAAAAAATTAAAAACTAATCGTAAACATTTATATTTTTTTATTTAAACTAAGTTGTACATTTTTATTAAACTTTTCTAAAACTTCATTGTCATCATACCAAGGTTCTTCAATTTCTGGGCATCCTAAATTTTCTACCTCCGTTAAGTAATCAACAAAAAATTCATCCCAATCACTTTTTACTCGTAAATTATTATTGTAAATTCCATCATAAAAAAGTTTAGTTATATTATACATTGTATTGTCATCATAACTTACCTCACCTTTTTTATTAAATTTAACTAATGGTTTTCCCAACAAACTTTCGATTTCATAATGATAAACATTGTAATATTTAGATATCATAATATTATCGTACGTTTCTCTATAGATATCAATTAACATGTCACGATATTCCATTAATTCATAAGAACAATCCAATAATTGGCTAAATTTAAATCTATCGTCATCAGATGTGAAAAAACTATTAAATCTATTCGGGTCAACATAAAACAACTTATCACCACTATCGTATGTATAATCAGTTTCAGTTGAGTCATAAAAAAATTGTATGTTGTCTTCTTCTACCCAATCTTCAAATTCATTGCTACCACAATCAATTGCTTTACCATCAAACCTATTTAATATGGTGGTAAGTAAAATTTCGTAATTTTGGGCCGTTAACATATTTATCAATTCACTTGTATCTGGTATAGAAACCATATGAGATAATTTTTCATCATACAAGTTTTCAAAATTACCTTTAAAAATATACTTAGCTATGTTAGAACAGTTATCGAAATCACCACGATAATCACCAAAAAAATCTTTTTTTAGTTCATTATTTAAATTTATGTATAATTGACCGCTAAGACTAATTAAATCTGAGTATTCGGAAACGTATTTATCTAAAAGATATTTATCTAATAATTTTTGGTCAGCTTTTCCTGTGGTTACCTTATCTAAACCACCCAACGCGTCTATAATATATTGTCCTGAGAAATCATCCGTATCCCAACCAAAAGCTATACTACTTAAGAATTCATCACCAAAACCTTTAGATTTTAAAATACTGTAAAGTGTCTCAACATTACCAAATAATTTAATATGTTCATCTAATTCATCTGAAGATTTAGAATTGAGTATTCTTTTAATCCAATTTGGTTGGTTATCTTCCATTAATATATTTTCTATGGTTTTAATTAATTTCATATCTATAAATATTATACAAAAATAAAAGGGGGTATTAAACCCCCTTTCAATAAAACCTTATTTTTTTTGTAACTGTCCTTGGATTTTATCTTTAATTAGTTTTTCTAATCTTTCGATAACCGACTCAATACTTTCCTTAGATTTTTTTTTACAATTACAAGCCATCTACTAAACAACGAATTTATCAAATCTGCCATTTTTAACTTCATTAACTAACAATTGGAATTGTTCTTTGGTGAAAGTTGTAAACCCTTCTTCTTTACCACCTATAATAACATCGTCTCTATCAGTACGAATATCAACAGCTGGGCATTTACAACTACCTTTTCCACACAAAGTAATTTCTAAAGAATTATCGGTTTCTACCATTGGGAGCTCATTTTTCATAATTTTTTTTGTTTTAAATAATTTTTATTTATACTTTATTAATTATAAATATCGTAATTTAATTCTTATTGTAAACATATTTTTTTGGATTAATTAGTTTTCCATTAAATAATATTTCATAATGTAAGTGACAACCAGTACTGTGTCCAGTAGACCCCATTTTACCTATTGGTGTACTATCGTTAACTTTATCTCCTTTTACAACAAAAATTTTACTTAAATGTGCATAAATTGTTTCAAAACCATTTTTGTGTTTAATTTTAACGCAGTTACCATAACCACCTAACCAAGTAGCTTCAGTAACTATACCTTCAGCGGTACAATATATTGTATCACGATAAGTGCCACTAAAATCTATCCCATTATGGAATTTTTTAATTTTACTTATTGGGTGTATTCTATAACCAAACCCGCTACTTATATCAATTTTATCCACCGGCGAACCTATTGGTATGTGGTTGTTTAAATCCAATATTAATGAATCTCTCAAATCAATTTCTGAATTAAGTGAATCTACAAATTTTTTTGAGTATAAGATTTGTGTTTTATTTTTTGTCTTAAAAAAAAATATAATTGACATCAAAAATAAAAGTACGTTAAATATAGTAATATGTTGATTAATATTATTCATACAATACTGTTATTATAAGTATTTATAATAAAAAAAGAAATTATGTTACTTACAGAAGATAGAATATCGAAAGTAAAAGAAAAGTACTATTTTTCACCAAAAATATGGGATGATATAATAGAGGCTAGTTATTCCATAGCACCTAACCACAAATATTTAGATTGGATTTCTAAAATTATAAAAAACGAATCGATTCCGATTAATGTTGTGGCTGATAAGGTAAAAGAATTTGATAAGGTAAGGAGTAGTTTAGATAAAAAAGACTTATACCAATATAAATCTTTTGACGATTTAGTAAATTCAATAGAAAATAGAAATGTACGTAGGAGGTCTTTCGATGACCACAAAGAATCTGAAACAGTATATGAGGATGATGATTTTAAAGTTATAGTTCCAAAATCACACGCGTCTTCTTGTTATTATGGTGCTGGAACTAAATGGTGTACGGCTTCAAGAGATAATGAAAATCATTTTAAAAACTATAATCAAAAAGGTAAATTATTTTATATTTTAAGTAAGACATTACCAACGTCAAACCGTTTTTACAAAGTAGCGTTACTTAAAAACTATAGTGGTGATGAAACCTTTTTTGATGCACCAGATAAACAACTAAGTTTAGCTGATATGGACGAAATTGATTTCATAACATCACATCCATTAATGAAAAGTATTAACACTTATTTTAATTTTGAGTACGCTGATGAAATAAAAAAAATAAGTGAAGAAGAAAAAGAAAGAGTTTTAAGGCAAATAGCTAGAGAACAAGAGTGGGCAGAAAGAAGAGCGAACAGATTAAGGAGAATGACTGCCGCAGCTCAAGCTAGGAAAGATAACGATGAGTGGAATCCACAGAATACTGATTCGATAGGAATTAGAGCTAACGCTTTAATGGAGTACCTAATAGAAGAAGGTGAATTCCCAAATGCCGATGAAGAAATTACAGAAATTGAGGATAGGATAGTTGATTTACAAAATGAAATGGAAAATAATCCAGAAGTTATAAATGACCCTGATGGTGACGTGGCACAAGATTATGGTGAACAATTAAACGAACTGGAAGAAGAATTGGTTGATTTAATAGAAAATCAACCTACAGTATATGATATATGGTACGAAGACAATTCACATTATGGTCTACCAGTTTTTGAGTATGACGGTGAAGAATACGCTATTGGTGACGACGTAGAAGCGGATGACGCAATTCAAGAATACCACGAATCATTAATTGATGATATTGGTTTCGATGGTTTTGATAATAATTTTTTATCATATTATGTTGATGGTGTACAAGTAGCGGATTATTTAGAAGATTGGATTAGGTCGGATATTGAAGAAAACCCAGAAATTTACCTAGACGAAGATGATAGAGAACTTACAGATTCCGCTAAAAAAGAAATAGAAAAATTAGAAGAAATTTTAGGTGATTTAAACGATAATTTAGAAGAGACTGACGATGACGGTGAATATGATGTGATATGGGACGAAATTACCGAATTGGAGAGTCAAATAGAAAATATAAAAGATGATGAAGACAATTATGAATGGCCTGAAGATGAAATAGATAATATGGTTGAATATCGTTTAGATGATATTAAAAATGACCCAATGCCTTGGATTGAAGATTATGGTTTAGATTTACGAAATTTTATAGATGTGGATGACCTTATTGATGGTATAATTCAAAATGATGGTAGAGGTAATAGTTTAGCTAGTTATGATGGTTATGAAAATGAAATTGCTTATGATGGTGAATGGTTTTACATATATAGGATTTAAATAAATAAATTATGAATTTATATAAAAAATTAATATTAGAGGGTAGATTAGAAGACGCTAAAGAATATTTTAAAAATGAAATAGGTGATTCTTGGCCTTATACTGAAGAAGGTAGTCCATACCATCATTTTTTACAAGGTGTGAACCTAGAAGATAGGTTTAATCTTTTTGTAGAAAATGACCCATCACCTAATAACAAATATTTAAAATGGATGATAAATGCCTACTTGAGTGAACTTCACGGTATAAACCCAGTTGATGTTTACTCAGCAGTTCAAAAATTCCATATGAACTTGGATAGGTTGACTCCAGATTTCATGTACAACATACTAGATGTAAGTCCTAAAATAAAAAAATCCCCAAAAGACATCAATTCATATGAATATTTGAGTGAGTTAGAAAGGGTTGTAGATGAATTAGAAAATGTACTTACAAGAAAAGAAAAAGAAAAACAAATAAAAAAAGAAAAAGATATTATTTACCAAGATGACACTTGGTTAATCATCAAACCAAAAACCCATCAATCATCTTGTTATTATGGTGCTGGAACTAAATGGTGTACAACTGCAAAAAGTGACGAATACTTTAAAAAATATACGGATAGGGGAGTTTTGTATTATGTTATAAAAAAAGAAAAAACCTCAGATAATCAAGAATTTAAATTAGCTTTTTTCAAAGATTTTCCAACTAAGTATAACCCTCTTCCAATACCAAGTTGGTATGATATGGAGGATAGGAGAGTTGATAACAATACTGTTAATTTAATAACTTCTATGTTACCTAAAGAAGCTGTTGACAATATAAATAAAACGTACACTTTAGAAGTGGAAAAACAAAAAATTGATGACTACATCACACTTGATGAATTAGTTGATGTTATAAATGACGATATTAGAAATCAAGGTGGTGTTAAATTCAACACTGAAAGTGGTGTGTGGGAATTAACAACACTATCCAGTGGGGAGACATATCTAATACACAATACCGACTTAGCCTTTAAGGTTGATTTTTTTCCATCTAATGAATACTTTATATCAGTAAATAATTTACTTAAGGATATGTCATCATCATCTATGGGTTCTTTTGTAATACATGAAAATGGAATTGATTGGTCATTAGGAGATTTATTTACTAACAAAGAACTTGGGTTACCTAAGTTTACTCATTTTAAAGAAATGTTTTTAAATAAAAAAATTATTAAAATTTATCGTTTTCGTATAGATTACCCAACAGGAATATTTTTGCGTAGTGTGCTATTACCTAACTTAAGAACAATATTGTCTACTGAAGCAATCAAAAATCTTACAAAACAAGACATTAAATTGTGGCAACCAAGTAGACATAATACGTCGATAAGTTTTAAGTACCCACCAAAAAAAGGCTCACTTACCCAAATTTTTGTTGATTTTGTGAAAAACAATCCAGGTAAAACTAGAAAAGAATTTTATGATTATATAGGTAGAGAATATAGACCTGGTAACAACTCTGAGTTTTTTGCGACCATAAATAATGCTGGAATAGTTCAAATGGAAAGGAGTGGTAGACAATTTGTTTATACACTAGGACCAAATTACAAAGCTTGGACTGAAGGTAGGTTAGGGAAAATATAAATATGTCTGATTTTTTTAAAGAATATTTTGGGTGTGATGGTCCTTGTCCAGAAGTGGATAGGATAAGAAATTTTCAACCACCACAATATATTACAGACTTAACTAACGAATTTATTGGTTGTTTACCAGACCCAGCTCCATTTCCTTGTAGTGCAATAACAGATTGTGCTTTAGACACTTATGTTACAGGAGGCACTCTAACACAACCAACAAATTCAACAAACGATGGTTTTATAAATTTACTTTATAATGCCAATATTTCAGCTTCAACATATTCTTTACCATACACAGACACTTTCACTACTGGTGGTACATATGACAATAGTACAGCTCTAATAACATTTATAAAAAACGATAGTTCACAATATACTGTAGATTTATCTACTATTGGTGGGGGTAGTAGTGGAGATACCTTTGTTACGGGATTCACATATAATGATGCTAACACATTTACAATTAGTAGAAACGATGGTGTAGATTTAACTTCTTCATTTAATACGGTTACAGGGTTAACAGTCAATGGTACCTTAGACGCGACCACAATACTTAGTGGTGGTACTAACCTAACTACTATAATAGAAAGTTTAGATACTAACACCTTTGTTAGTGGTGGTACCTATAATACAGGTACACAAGAGATAAACTTTGTTGGTAATTCACCTGAAACTACTTTTGATGTTAATTTAAGTTCTTTAATTAGTTCAGTTAGTGGAGATACATTTGTAGTTAGTGGTAACGCAGATGTTGCAACTTCACAATTAACATTTACATACAATACTGGTGGTACATTTACGGTAACAAATTCCGCAGCGTTATTCTCAGATAATGACATTAATGTAACTGGCGGAACATACAATCCATCAACAGGATGTGTCACATTCACAACAAATAGTGGGACAACTTTCGATGTTTGTGGTTTTGTTACAGGTATAACAGATACCTTTACCACAGCTTCTACTTTGGTTGGTGAGACAATACAATTTGATAGTAATATATTAGGTCCCAATTATTATAATGTTAGTTTAAGTCCTGTATTAAGTGGTAAAACAGATAACTCAACATTTAATAGTTATACTTCTAATACTGAAACAATATTAAACTCAAAAGTAAGTGGGGCAACTAATTTGTCTACCACAGGATTGTTCGCACAAAAGAATGGAAATAATTTAGAGTTTAAAGGAATAACATCTACAGGTGGTACAGTAAATATATCTTCTGATTCTAATACTGTTAACTTAGAAGTTACCATACCATCTGCAACGGCAAACACTTTTGTTATCGCGGGAACCTATGTAGATTCTACAGATACCTTAGCTTTATTAAGGAATGATGGTAATTTTGTTAACATAACAGGAATTACAGACACTTTTACAACAGGTTCTACATATGATAATATTACTGCAACCGCAACATTTACAAGAAATGATGGTACAACATACACATTAGATTTATCTACAATAGATGTAAATGATACATTTAGTACTGGTGGTACAGTAACACAAAATTCATCTAATGATGATAACAATCAGACAATACAAATTGTAGGTAATGATGGATTCACACCATATAACATTACTGGTATTACCGATACCTTTACTACTGGTGGTACATATGATAATGGTACTGCGTTAATTACTTTTGAACAAAACAATGGGTCGAATTATTCTGTCGATTTAAGTAACTTAGATTTAAATGATACTTTTGTTACAGGTGGTACTGTTTCGATATCGGGTACTGACAATAGTAATAATGGTACTATAGGATTGTTCTATAAAAATTCTGATGGTACTCCTAGAACACTTCCTTTCGAAGACACTTTTACTACTGGTGGTACATATGATAATGGTACTGCGTTAATTACTTTTGATAAAAATGATGGTACAACGTATAATGTAGATTTAAGTACCTTAGATTTAAATGATACTTTTGTTACAGGATTTACTTATGATGGTATTAACACATTTACTATCACTAGAAATGATGATGTAAGTATTAATTCAACAATAAATATATTGTCAGGAATTACTTACTATGGTAGTGGTATTGGACTAACAAATATTCCTATAAGTGGTGTTACTAATCTACAAACTGTATTAGATGGTAAAACTGATTTAACATTATTTAATACACATACAGGGGATACAAATAATCCTCACCAAACATCATTTAGTAACTTAACATCAACCGCACACACACATACAATTAGTGAAGTAATTGATTTACAAACAGAGTTAGACAGTAAAATAGATTCAGATGTTACTAATAGTGGAGAAATTGCGCTAATAAAATCAACTGGAGTTGTAGAAAGTAGCAATGATATAACTTATACATTAACGGGTAGCACCAACTCAAAACCAACTATTGGTATCGGATTAGGTGGTGCTGCAAATACAAAGGGAGCTTTAGAAATAAACTCTTATGTTGATTTTAATGGTCAACCATTTGATTATTTTATATATACGGGTGTGGGTGGTTCGTTTCAAAATTTTGCAGGTGCGGGACTATTCGCAATAAGTGTTCATACTGTGGGAAGATTTATGGGTAGTGGAATACATATTTTTTCTGACGAAAGAATCAAAAAAGATATTAAAGTAAGTAATTCAAAAGAAGATTTAGAAACTATTTCAAAATTAGAAATTTGTGATTATAAATATATAGATGTAGTCAAAGGTGGAGCAGAAAAAAAGGTAATTGCACAACAAGTAAAAAAACATTATCCAATTGCAGTAAAAGAGGGAATTGATATTATACCTTGTTTTATGGAGAAAGGAGAAATTAAAGATGGTATAATTAATTTGCAATTAGATTGTATTGTTGGAGATAAAATCAAGTTAATATTTCCTAATGGCAAAGAAGAACTAACACAAGTTATTGAAGTAAATCAAAAAAGCATTAAAGTTGATTGTTCTGAAAATGATGATGTATTTGTATATGGAAAAGAAGTTAATGATTATCAAACTGTAGACTATGATGCGTTATCTATGCTTAACATTTCTGCAACTCAAGAACTTTACAAAATAATAAAAGATTTAAAGGCTGAAATAGAAGAATTAAAAAAAACTTGTAAAAAGTGATAAAAAATACTCTTAATTATAGATAACAATGAAATATACGAGCGTAGCAAATAAAGGATATAAATGTAAAGACATATTAAGTTTTTCATTACCCAACTTGAAATTAAGTGAAACGGTATTTATAATAAAAAGATAAATATGGAATTTTTTATAAGAAAAGACTCTTTAGAACCTATTTTAAAAATGCAGTTGATACAAGATGGTAGAAACGATTTTAGAAAATTCTATCGTAATTTGGAAAATGCGGTATTGAGT
>Ga0099850_1000150_pt1 | contig 29448 bp, 51 predicted proteins | sample CB_VirMetaG_5_FD_79182 | JGI IMG/M metagenome (GOLD analysis project Ga0099850, IMG submission 79182) | Freshwater to marine saline gradient viral communities from Chesapeake Bay - CB_1508_1D Viral MetaG | ecosystem: Environmental > Aquatic > Marine > Coastal | place: USA: Chesapeake Bay... | reverse complement strand
TTTAAAGAATCATATAAGAAATAAAAACCTATAGCAACAGAACCAATCTCCCTCATTTTACTCATGGCCGCGGCAGTATTATCTAAATTAGTTGCGGCAGTAGCTGCATTCGCACTGCTCATTTCCTTAACTAAATTACCCATACCAGTAACGAAAGTACCTAATTGTCCTATAGTAAATAATGCAAGACCCAAAGTCCAAACAGAACCTATAGCAACAGCAATTTTCTTAAGTTTTTCCGGGTCTGACTTAGCCAAATCAGTAGCCAACGTTGACAACCAATCAACAAATTTTTGCAATAAAGGACCGGCAGCACTAACAATCTGAAACTTCAAAAACTTCAAAGAACCCTCCAACCTAGTAAGAGCAATACGAGTAGGGTCAGTCTCAGAAGCCAACTCCTTAAAGTTAGAAATCATTCCACGAATTAATCCGCCCATCATTCTTTGAAGTTGCATACCTCCAAACATCATAGACAAAAATCCTGGTTGGAACCTGCTAAAAAAAGAGCCCCAAGATTTCTTTGCCATCTCGGCAGCCTTGGCAGAATCTTTAACTGCTAAAGACATGTCGCCTAGTTTTTGAGTAAAAACTTTGGCTTGAACATTGGAAACGCCGAATTCTTTTCTCATGGAAATTAATTGTTTTTGGAATTTCTCTACGCCTAAAGCAGAACCTATAAGGGCTCTGTCTATTTTCTTTTCTCCTATTGCTTCAAAAATGAAACGTATTTTAGCGTCACTAATGCTTGGTCCTGACATATTATTTCTTTTTCCTCAACTTTTTATATTCTCTTTCCTTAACTTTTTGTTCTTTATTCCACATCGTAATCAACCACTCAACTTGAGGCCAGTACAAATCAAAAACTGACTTGTGACCGAAGGCTTCCCAACAACCGGGCATTTTAGTAACTAAAAAATACACTACTTCTTGAATATTGAGTTTTGGGTCTTTACGTTTTATTGCAGAATAATTTTCTATTCTTTCTTTTAAACTTAATTGAGCCCCTACTTCTTCTGAGGGGCTTCTTGATTTGGGTTTTCTTCAGCCTTCAAACCATTATAATCCATAGCTTCTTCCATAATTTTAGTAAGAATATTATCATCTATGGCGTCCAATTGTTCTTCAGTAGCTTCTGGAAACGCCTTCAATAATGTATAACCTAAAATTTCGTAAGCTGCCTTCTTAAAATCCTTGTTCTCTACTAATTCGACAAGTTCTAACTTTTTCTTAACTCCCAACTTATGTATAGGTATTTCTCCCATTTCAGTAACTAAAATTCTTGGTTTACTTAATAAATCTTTAATTTCTGCTTTACTCATTTTCTTTTCCTCCAGTACCAAAAGTCTTCCTTATTTTAGGTATAGTTTCTGCTTTACTTTCTAACTCACTAACTTTAAAAGATAATTCATCAATTAACTTTTTTTGTGACCTTATTACTTCCCACATACTATTGTCTTCCTGAGACTTCTTATACTCGTCAAGTAAGTATCTCAATAATAAGTGGTAAGTGTCAGCAAACTCTTTATTAGCCAAATCCTTAAATTCTTCAAATAAAGGTTTAGGACAACTACTTATCCAAAAATTTATTTTAGTACCATTCTCTATCTTTTCTTTAAATTTTATTGCTTGTTCTTCACTCATCTTTCTATTCCTCCAAAAAAAAAATAACAAAAAACCTACGTTTAAGTGTAGGTTATTGTTAAATTAGCAGTTCCATTTGCAGTGGTGGGGGCCATCTTGAAAGCTATGCTTCCTTCGAGTTGTCCATCAGCACCCATTGCAGGGTCCCAACTACTCATATAAACATTGTCATAAGTCCTTGTGTAAGTATTAGAACCGTCAGTCCAAATCACTTGTACTTTTAAAGCTTGACCTTCGCCATCGGAAGTAACGCTAGCAGCAGTACCGCTTAAAGTACTACTAAATAACATTTCATCAAAAATAGTTGCACTACCAGGTTGTAAAATAACATCAAAACTAATCTCTATTTGGTCCCTAGGATTTTGTTTAGTAATATTTCCGCCTCCGAACACAGGAATACTTTCAGTATCTCTAGCCCCTCCTGACTGACTAAAATTAGTACAGTAATCAGTAAGAGTAAAGCCTGCAGTAGGTGTTCCGCCAGCAGCAACTACGTAAACTGTAGCTCCATCAGGAAAAAATGCTTCAGCCATTTTATTTTATCTCCATATTTATTGTTTAATTTTTTTTATTTCTTAGGCATACGACTAACAGCCCTAGTCTTAATACCTTCCAATTCTTGAGAAATCACTTCCTCAACTGCATCACGAAAAAACCAACGTGGACGATTAAAACCTCCAGTAAGTGGATTCTGCGCACCAAACTCCACCGCCGGAGCATAACTGTGACCCCGTTTGTTTATCGCTTCGATTATAATTGTTGCTGAATAACCCTCCTTTGATAAGGCACGATTAAACAACGCCCTATCATGGGCTTGTAATAATTCACCAGTTCTTTTATTAGTTCTTTCAAGAACATTACTTTTAGACTTCTTAAGAACAGATATAGAAGTTTTATCAACCAGTTCCCTAGGTAATTCTCCTTTAACCCAAGTTCTTATATTCATTAATAATTTTTGAGCATCCTTAGCCCCTTCTAACCTAATCATACTACGAACTCCAAAGTTATAGGACAAGAATGAACAGTATCAGCACCATCAGAAGCCACATCCCCTTCACCAACAGTAAACCTAACCCTTCGCAAACCTACAGTGTTAAGACTTGATTCGTAAGTAGCAAACACTTGCAATATTCCATCAATAACGGAATGTAATTTACTATAAGAATCACTATATACCATAATAATCATTTGTCCCTCACGAGAAACTATAGAAGACTCTCCAGTACCAAACTTTTTCTCATAATCCTTAAAAGTCACTTGGCCAAGCCTAATTATTGGCCAACCAACAAAAGAATCAGAAGGGTCAGCACCAACAGCCTCAATCCAATCAGGATTACTCCTAGATTCAGGGTCAGTAACATAACTTACAAGAAACGCATAAATTGCAGTAGCAATAGTAGAACTAGTTATTAAAGCCATTTTAGTTTAATTCCTCCAAAACCAATTGTTTAGCCAAAGACACATCAGACATTAAATAATCCTGAATACTAATAATTCCATAAGACTTACCACCATAAGTAACCTTAGAATACTTATCAATAGTCACGTCACCCTTAATAATAAGAATCATAGAAGAACGGTCAAGAACTCCCTGAGGTAAAGGGTCAAAACGAAAACTAAACATATTATCAGGAGCTGCCAAAGTATTAACAGGAGTACCATCAGCATAAGTATTCTTCCCCCACTGGTCACGAGTCTCAGTACGAGGAACAATAACTAAAGTACTACCTAAATTATTAAGCGTAGCACTTATAGTGCTTTGAATAGCGGTTGCATTAACCATTATATCAAGCACCTCAAATCCATAGTACCAACCAATTCCCTAAGTTTCTGAATATCTTCCTTAACAACAACTGCCACGTCAGCACCCTTAGCACCACCGCTAATACTAATACTTCCAACACTAACATTAGAAGGAGCATCACTAAAGTCCTTACCACTAATAGCCTTCAAATACTTTTGAGCAACCAAAGCAGTAGCCAATTCCTTAACCACGTCAGGAGTAGTAGCATAACCATAAGTGTAAGTAATCCTCACGCCCTGAGGAGTAGTTAACGGCCTAGTACCGTGAAACAATATTTCTCCACGCTCTTTATAAACTATGAAATCATTATCAGAATCCCTGCCTTCAGATAAAGCAACCCAAGAAGCATCACCAGTACCTAAAGGATTCTCGTTATACTCCAAAGTAGTAACACTAATTATAGGTCTTTTATCAACCCTCAACCAATTCTCTCCTTCGTAGTCCATAATTTCCTGGCTTACAGTACCAGTAACGTATTTACTATTAGTTATTTTATCAATTTCAGCATCTGCCCAGTCTAACCATTCAGTCACGTCAGCGCTAGTAACAGCGCTACTTGCGTCTATAGTAACCCCTCCTAAATAGGCGGATACTAAATCAATACTACTGTATGCCATTTTGTTTATTTACCTCGTTCTATTGAATATTATTAAATTCTTCTCCTTATTTTGTTAATGTTTGCCTACTACCGATAGTATCTACTTCGTAGTGTATGTCGGAACTTAATAATGCTGCGTTTCCTGTGTATGTGTCGTTGGCGTGTGCTGCATCCCTGAATATTCTACATAATAATATTCCGCTGATTGTTTTTCCACTAGCAGTTATTCCGCTGCCGAAATTGACTATTTGGTGTCCGAAAGCAGTTCCTGCCCCTGCTTGTTCTCCATAAATTATTGTTGTATTACTGAAAGTTCCGTTAGGGTTTGCCCAAGTGTATTCTAATCCCCACCTAACTGTTCCTGTGTTTGTAGTTACTGGAGCCCAGTGTACGTGAGGGTATATTGTTGTTCCTTCTTTCCATTTGTGAGGTAGTTGTGCTTCAAACCATCCTTCATTCATTACTGTTGGGCTGAAGTAATGAGTGTACACTCCTACACTTCCCGCCCCGTCATCTTTGAATTTCGTCCACGCAGGTTGGCTCGCCCCTGTTACTTTTATTGCGTTAATATTAACTCTTAAATCATCCCAAACAGTCTCAGACAAAACAACAGTTTTATCAGTACCAGTAATAATAGTTAAATCATCAGAATAAGAAATACTAGAAGCAGTAACATCATTAACAACAATATCATTAACGTTATTCCAATAACCACTAACAGAATTATAAGATAACAAATCATTATTAGCAACACTGCTAATTAATACATCGTGCAAATCATCAAAATCAAAACCTTGACCAACATTAACAAACAATTTACCATTACCAACGCCTTCTTGAGTAACAGTGCCAACTTTCACCGAATGAACTGGAGGAGATGGTTTAACACTAGTAAATTCTCCAGGCGTTTGACTAACATAAACTTCACTACCAGCACTAATACCAGAAGTGTTTATGTCATTAACAAAACCATTAAGAGTAACATAACCATTACTATTATTAGAAATATCTTCAGTGGCGACACCGATAGTTTTATGAACAGTAACTAAATCAGCATCAGCCAAAGAAATCAAAGGCTTACCACCGCTAGCACCAGTGATGTAAACAACACTGCCATTACTAATAACAGAACCAGTAGTGTTACGACACCTAACAATTAATTCCTGACCTAACTGCAAATTAACATTACCGCCAGGCATACCAATATTCAAAGTGCCAAAATCAGCATTCCAAAACATTAACCCCTCACTAACAGAATAATCAGCAGGAGAAAGATTCCATTGCAAATAATCCAAATCACCAATCAAATCACTAGAAATCTTATTAGTTAAACGAACATTTACTGGTTCATCAATTTGATTAGTTACAATAACATCAGCCATAATATCACGCAAAAGTAAGAGGGAAAGTCATAGGGAAAGTAGAAGCACCAGGAGGAGTAACAACAGGTCCAGAACCAGAACTAGTACCACCAATAATCTTAATCAATACAGGATTCTTAACGTTGTTAGCAACAATAACATCAGCCATAAAAAAATTAAAACCTCAACAATAATAATATTAAAAATAAAAAAAAAAGTTAAGGGATTATTTAAATCCCTTTATAAGCAACCAACTTCAAAGCATGGTTACTATTTAATAAGCTCATACCGTAGTCTTCAACAGCTATTAAGCTCCAAGCCCTATCTAAAGGTTCGTACTTACTATCAAATCTTGGTCTCATTTTTTCCGCAATAACGAAAGCTCTAGGACCTAATAAGAAATTGTCGTAAGCAACGTCGCCTGTAGGAGTTGCACTAGCAGGAACAATAGTTGAAGTGAATACTTGTAAACCTAAGTATCTTCCTATTTCTCCATTCATAACAACTTCTCTACCTCCATACTTGCTTGAATCAATAAAGTTACTGTCTTTTAAAAGACTGTTTTCGCAAGCAGGGTGGATAACTAAGTATCTAGGTTGTACGTCATTCTTTCTCATTGTACTTATTCCGTTAGCAATAAGTGCTGAATCGAAAGTATCACTTGATGCTAAAGCACTTGTAGCAACTCCATTAGCTGTAATTTCACTAACTGCAGTTCCAGCCAATAAACTAGCTACTAAAGAATCTTTTCTCTTAGCTAAAGCATAACCCATAATTCTACTTTGGTCTTCCATAACGTTGTTGAAAGCTCTTTCCATTGTTTTTCTAGTAACGCTAACTGCCACTCCTTGTTCAGAAGGCGTAACTGTTACTTGAGTATAACTGATAGCGCTAATGCTAGCAGAAACACTTTCTGTTAATGCTGCAGCAGTAAGTTCTGCATCTACTGCAATGTTTACTACGTCACCAGGATTTCCTAAAAGTTCAGTGTTTATAACACCCAATTGAGCTAATACAATATTTGCTTTAGCAAATTCTTCAATTTTTCTACTCCAAACTTCAGGTATGATATAACCTGCAGCCGTATCAGAAGATTGAAAAGTTGTTGCTTCGTTAGCAATTGAAGCTCTTAAAATATATTCTTCATTTGACATAAAAATCTACCTTTTATAATTTTATTCTATTTTTTTTTTATCTCTTCCCTAAAAAGTATTCTTCAAACTGCCTGTACTTTTCGTCACTAGGCAATTCCTCAAATTCTTTAGCAGGGTCTTTTCTATCAGGTTGCGCAGATTGTGAATAACCACCATCATTAGATGAAATAGTTGCTAAACCTTTTCTTTTTTCTTCTAGCAATTTATTCTTTTCTTCAATAGCAGCTTTTTGTTCTTCCAAAGACTTAAGTTGTTCCTCGACTTTACTGTGCGTCTCTTTAAGTTTCATGAATTCTTTCTTGAATTCTTCGTTACTTATATCCTCTTGTTTCTCTATAGCGTCGATTTCCTTCTTAATAATTTCTAAGTCTTTTTCAGAAAGACCATCATCTTCAACCTTTTCTTCATTTTCAGGTTGTTTTGCTTCTTCAGTAGTTTCTTGAACTTTTTCGGCTGTTGGTTCGGTAACTTCTTGTTCAGCAGTTTTTGCAGTTGTTTCAGTTTTCTCTTCAGTCATTATCTTATCCTCCAATTGTTTTTAATAATCGCTGACAGCTTGCCAGTCACTATTATCATGAGTTATGTTATAACCAGTATGTAAAAATACTGGAACTTTATTATTCCACAAATCTAAATAAAAGAAAGTATCATCGTGATAATTATATTTTGTATCAACACGAAATTCCTTAACCAATTTAAAAATGTCTTTATTAATCAAAGTACAACCAACACCGCAGGCATGCACTTGTTTTACGGAACCATCAACAAATTCATCAATTTCTTCACGAGTTAATTGACGAGTCCTATTATGAATAAACAAAATCTTTTCACAATGAGGACAATGAACCTCGGTATGAGAATTATCTTGCTTACTAGTAGTAGACTCCCTTATTGCTTGCTGAATCAAAGCATACTTACCAACGTCACCAACCTGACCAACTTTATCATTATAACCAATCTCATACATAGCAGTCAAAACAGGCAATTGATAAGACATTAAATCTTGAATAATGTCTTCAGGAGGTAATAAGTCAATCTCAATAGACATCATATAATCATAATTTCCGGCCTTAAAATAATCCAATAACTGGTTCCTAGACTTAGCAATAGTTTCCCTGGAAGTCTTAGCCCTACGAGTTTGTAAAACTTCAATACTTCTAGCATTTCCGGGACCGTACTTAACTAATTTCTTAAAGTACTTACCGCCCTTATTCTCACTATTGTCAGCGATTACGATGTCGTAATTAGGATAACTTAATCCTTGCACGTTCTTCATCCAAGCATCAGTACAGTAATCCTTACCTTCATAAGTAGGACAACAAACCAATACTTTTGGCCATTTCTTTTCTGAATCAATCATTATTATTTTTTCTTACTTTTGTAAGAAGCATTAATAGTAGAATACTTATCCAAAGGGAATCTAGTAAGACTAACCCCGGCTATCCTACGAAAATTTTTAAGTTCCTTAACAGTACGCCCATCAATTTCTTTAAGATTAAAAGCGTTATTTCCAGGAATTATTTCAAGACTTACTCCACGGTACTTTTTTCTTTCAATACCTTCAGCAACTTCTTGAAACCTTTTAGATTTATTATTAAGTTTTAGTAAAGCCCTAATACCTTTATCATCAACAGTGGCTTTAACCACGTGCCATACGTCATCAGCTTCAGAATCATAAGTACTCTCTGAAGGGAATGTATCGTGTTCAATGCCGCCACCAATTCTTAAAGTTTCTAACTCAGCAGCAATTTTCGGAGCTACAGATTTACTAACCATCGTACTATAAGTTTGTGCACCGCTATTTTTAATATCTCCATCATCAGGCTCAAAACTAGTTACGTAAGCATCAATAAAAATATCTCCATCCTTCTCAAAATTCCTAAGAATGGCCTGCTTCACATCAACAATTTGTCCCCCTCTAGAAACCCACAAGTCACCGCCAACTAAGTATTTTCTTTTTACAGCAATCCAAGCTATCTTAGCAGCCTTTTGTTTCTCGTAAGATTGTTCAAGAGCCCTATTATAAACAGTCTCCCACAAACTTCTTGCTTTACTTGGCAGTTTGTTCAACATCGCCTCTGGCATTTTCTGTACCTCTATTATCTTTTTGGTAAGTTACTAACCATAACCTAGGATTATCAAATAATGGTTCAACGTTCTTTATTTGGTTACCTACGAATTCCATATCGTGTAATGCTTGATTAAGTTCTTGCAAAGCTTTCTCAACATCATTACTTACAGCAATAACTTTCACTTGAGTAAATCTTTCCATTATCTTAACAACCTCGTAACGTCATCCCAAGTCATACTCCTGGCTAATTGGTCTTCTCTAGTACTGGCTTCCCTGCCAGTCTTCATATCTTCAGGTTTATCATCCCTAGCTTTAGGCCTTCCAGCCTTATCAAGATTTGTTTTACCAGGCACCAGTCCCGGCATTTTTTCTTCAGGAGTCTTAATCTTAGCCCCCTCCCTTAATTCAAGTCCTGCCCTCTTTAAGAAATCAACAATTGTTTCGTCATCAAAACCTATTGCTGCAAGTTTTTCAGCAATTTCTAAATCATCCTTCTCGTTACGTTTATCCAAAGGATTAAACACGAACTGAACATTATTATAACCTAATAAAGGAAATAATTTTTTAGTTATAGTAAAAGATACCGGTCTTTGCAAACTCTTAACGTTGCTTTCGAAAGCCCTCATTTGCACGTCACTATTACTTCTGTTACTATTATCAGGAAGTCCCAACATTATAGGAGGTACTTGAGTAGTCATTAAGATTTGCGTTCTTAAGTACTCTAATAATTTTATGAAGTTAGTGTCGTCATTAGTTTCAATTAACGGCTTAAAATCAATATCTCCCTGAATCACAATATCCTTGTGAGGTTCGTGCTTAGCCGCTTTAAGCATACTAATCAAATCCTTCATTTGGTCCATACTAGCATTCTTAGCCATCCAAGCAACTCTAGGACTATAATTCTGGAATTTAGTCTTATTATAACTTTCTGCAAAGAACTTAGTCTTAATAGTGTTAGTTAACGGTTTAAGCTGACTCATACCGAAAAGTCTTCCACCAAACTCTAACCACTTAAAATGAATTACTTCATCAAGAGTAAAATCAACGGGGTCCTTACCTCCCTTTCTCTGCCTATAACCATAAACCTCTCCATGCTCGTCACTAATAACTTCCATTTCAGTAGTTTCTAAAACGTGAAGTTTGATGACTTCCTCTGATTGCGGCCTGTACTCAAGCTCCAGGAAGGCATCCCCGTAAACTATCATGTTACGTAGTAAGTTTGGCAAAACGATTTCAAAACCTAAATCGTCAAGTCTTTTATTTACTCTGTCTAATAATTGTTTATTCTTTGATTCAACACGGTAACCATTACTCACAGTCTTATTAACAAAAGTGTTTATTGTTGCGAATAAAGTGCCGTCTGCTTCGTACATTGCGAAAAGAGTATCAAAATTCTTTTCTATAGGTATTTGTGAAGCAACGCCTTTAGGTACTGGAGTATTATAAGTTCCACCAACCCAATGTTTGAGCCAACCTTGACTGGCTCTAGAAATAGTGTCATTATCTTCGTATTCATCGATAATCTTCATAATATGGAATTCCTCAATCTTTTATAAGACGAACTAGTATATAAACCTTTCGGTTTTATCATACTTCTTCTAACTCTTCAATACTATCCAAGAACTTCCTAGCATCAAGCATAATGGCCTTAATATTCTCTTCCAAGACTAACTTACGATACTCCTTAAGTTCTTCATTACTTAATTCTTCATTTATTTTTTTCATACTAAAAACACGCCCACGTGCTGTTCATTATCATACTCCTTACAAGCCAAAGCCAAAGCATCCAAACGGTCATCATGACCACCCTTAGGATGATGCAACTTCATATTACCATGAACAGTAATTTCGTACTCAAAAGCACGAAACTCATTAATTAAATCCTTATCCTTAGGAAACTTCAATATTCGCTTCTCCATCATACGCTTCAAGTTAGAAAAGATTTTCAGTTTCGATTGCAAACTAAAACCAAAACCCTCAACATTCCAACCACGAGACTCAATCTCAGAAACCTGAGCGTCACCAGCCCCATAATCAGCAATAATCTTCTGAACATTAAAACGATTACGCAAAGAACCAATCTGGTCAATAACGTCCTGATAATTAGTATTCAAAGGAAACGCGTACAAATAAACCAAACGAACATAATCCTCATCCTTAGAAACAATAGCAATCACTGTCTGGTCATTCTTCTTACCCCAATCAACACCCATATAACAAGCCTTAGGCTCAGAATCCTGCCACTCCAAATCCTCAGACAAACAATCATCAATCTCCAAAGACTTAAAATAAGAAGACTTAGAACTAGTAAACAACGCCATGTACTCCTGGTCAAAAGTCATCCTGTCAGAAGACTTCTCCTTCTGAGCAACAAAAGACCTAACAGTCTCCTCAGGACAAATAGTTGAAGGAAACCAATACTTAGAATACTCATCATGACGACCAGTACTTTCAGGGTCAAAAATGTCATGAAAGAAACCACGCTGACCATTAGGTGTAGACAACAAAATCAAATCCCCGCCAGTATGAGTAATCATCGGCTCAATAACCTTCTCAAAAATACCATCATCCATAAAAGCAGCCTCATCCAAAATCGCCAAATCGGCAGGATGACCCCTAGCCCCATCAGTAGCAGGCAAAGAAACAATAGTAGACCCGTTCTTCAAAGTAATCTGAGAAGTATTATTAGGCTTAGAAGTATCAATCTTAGAAGTAAACAAATTAGCCTGCTTAGTCAAGTAAGACATATGCTTATCGCCCAACTCCATAAAATCACGAATCTGACCCAACAAACGCTTAGACTGAGACTCATTCCTACTAAACACAACAACCCGCGTGTTAGAAAAAAAGAACGCCTTATGCAACGCCTGAACAGCAGTCATAGTAGTCTTACCAGCCTGACGACCAATACAAACAATCTTAAAACGAGAACGGTCATTAAGAAATAAATCCTGATAATCATAAGGCTTAAAACCCATCATGTAATAAGCAAAAATCGAAGGGTCATCACGAGCGAGCTGCATCTTAAACTCAGCCTTCAAAGTAAACTTAGAAAAATAAGACTCCTCCAACTCAGGAGTAATAACCGTGTAATCAGTCATCAGAACCCTCCACACGCTCAACCCTAATAGGAATAACCATCTCACCATCATCAAAAACGTCACGCATCTTCTTAACCTCAATAGTCTGCTTAGAACCATGCTTCAACTTAGACAAACCAGTAGACAACTCAGTAGCCAACTTAGCAGCCTTCAACAACTTATCAGACAAAACCTCACCCTCACCATCAGCCTGCAACTTAGCCAACTCCAACTCCCCCAACAACCAAGCCAACACATCCATAGTAACAATCGTCGGTTCATCAACCATACGAACAAGATTATTCAAATACAACTCCCTACGCAAAGACTGAATATCAGAATCAGCCACCATAGGAACCGGCGACTTAACACCAGACAAATACTTAGACAAAATCTTAGAAGAAGAACCATCCTTCAAAGCAGCCATACGCCTCTGAAGAAGCGCATCCTCACTAACATTATAACCATCAACATTCTTAGAACCCTTAGGCCTACCACGCTTAACACCACCAACAACAGCCATACCAGTCTTTTTAACATCAGAACTTACCATAAACCACAATAAGACAAACACCTTTATAAACTTATCGAAAAATACACCAAATAAAAAAAAATACTAGCGAGTACTACTCAGCAGTAGTGAATTGCGTTTTCTGTTGTTGAGCTTAGTTCAACGAGGTCGTTATAACATCAACCATTAGTGTGGAAATTTGTATACTGAGATCCTATTGTGTATACTAATATACATATATATGGTATGTCACTATAATATAGTGACTATTACTACTATATAGTAGTTGTCACTAATCTTTAGTGAATTATAACAAAAAATAAAGAGAATAACCTATGTTTTTCTTTTGTTATTGTTGTGTTTATGTTTGTTTTTGTTTTGTTTATGTATTATTTCGTTTCTGATGGGTTATATCTTTAGTATAAGCTTACTTTTTTTTATTGTGGTATATTGTTATACCTTAACAAAATAATGCTTTATTTTGCTTTATTTTAGTTTGTTTTTGTTTTTCATAGTGCTAACTTCTTATGTTCTTGAGTTTGATATATTTTATAAATCTATAAATCAATATTGACGATATGAAAAACACAAAAAACACGCAAAAAAAAGGGTTTATTTGCGAAAGCGATAAATCCACAAAAGAAGCACACGCCACTTTACTTACTGAAGTGGATAAAATGACAGAGAAAGAATTAATGCAGGAAAGGAATAACACGCGAGCTTTATGTCAGGACTTGGTTTATTTTGGAATTATTCCTAAAAATGAGTTTATTGAAGAATGGTTTTCTTTATGCTTTTATCCTCGAAATAAGGATAATGATAAGGCTTACTTTACTGAGTGGTTAAATAGGTTTAGCGAAGGTTTTGACTATGCTTTCTCGAGAATGGACTTTCACACAGGACATATATTTTCTGTGTTGCTAAAACTCGAAGTTTTTGCAATAGTCAATTTATTGATAAAAGACCATAAAATAAGGGTGAGAAAATGAGTTTATTATTATTTCAAATGCTGACGGATAACGAACGACTAAAAGTTACCATAAAAAAGTGACTTTACTTATTTTTTTATTATTATTTCTTATTTTCACTTATTACGAGTTACAATATTTCACTTTTCTTAAAATTCATTACTTGGAAGTGGTAAAAATGTAGTTTATTAACTAATTAGTAGTAACAAAATAGTTGTCACTTTTAAGTAGTGACAACTCAGTTACTACTTTTTAGTGACAAAAAAAACCTTATTTCTCTATTTCTTATTAACCATTATTAACCTTTAAAGGCGATTTCTCTTTAAAGGCAAAAGCATTACAATAAACCCTCGTGTTAAAATCAATTCTAATAGGCTATATCTTTAAAATAAGAAGACTTTTTTAAAAATAGGTATGCATAGAAGGGTTAAAAAAAAAGTCGCTCAGAATGGCCGTATGGAGCTCTGAGAAAAATTAGTATCCAGGTATACAAAAATGTATACTCGCATACTTATTTCCGGACCAAAAATCTGGCTTAATATATATCAGTATACTTATTAGTATACTTGTATAGAGTCAGTTTTTTTGACTAAAAAAGTATATTAGTATATTATATAGTAACTAATATACATATATGTATACGAGTTTACCGAAACATTTATAAATGCAGTTCACTTTATTAAATATAGCATCATCAGTTGTCAAGTTGCGATTGACAAAATAAGAAAACCACTGAGAAAATAAAGCACAAAAACCGAACAATAGAAGTTCGGGCTTTAGTTTTCCAACGTGAGAAGTCTTATTAGTAGGCAAAAACCGAAAAATACAAAACGATTAAATCGGGAATGTATCTTTAAGCTTTCGGAGTATTTTAAAAGCTATATAAGAGAAAACCGATTTTTTAAGAAACTGAGAAGTTTCTTTAATTCGTCTTAACGGGTAAATTTTAAGTTTATGGTTATTCTTAGAATGTCAAACCTGTTTTGTTTGGGTTTCGTTTATAGTTTTTGTTAAAAATAAGACAGTATCGATAATTAAAACCGACTAGTGATTTTAGATAGTTTTATGTAAATCTGAAATCGTATGCTTACTCCTGAGAGACTTATATACTCCTGAGGGACGACAACCTTTCTTGTGGTAACTATACGGATTTACATTTACTTTTTTTTCTATTCTTTTTGTTATTTAAGCACACTTTAGATAGAAAAATCTCTATTAAAGGCTTACAAAATGACAAAATTAACCAAAGCTGAAAAAAGACTTTTAGCAAAACTTTTAGCTAAAAGCAAAGACGAAACAAAGACAGAAATACCTTTTAAAGCAAGAATTACTGAAGCTTTTGAAGGATACAAAAATTATTTAGTTTCTAAGAAGATTTTAAGCCAGAGAGAAGCACAAAACTTAAAATTCGAGAAAGTAAATAACGAACAAAAAACTTGGACTAATGTAGTAAAAGTTAGTTTAAACGGAAAACAATACCCGTCAGAAAACAAACTTTACAGATGCCCAGCATACAAAAAGAATGGAAAAGGTTACTTCTTAAAAGGATTTAGCATTTAAAGGCGATAGTGATGGAACTTTTAGGGAAAGTGAATGGTAAAAAGCTATTCTACGATACGAATAGCTTAGAAACCATTTCAGAGGACGAGAATGAGCTTATGGAAAGTTTTTGAAGCCATTGAACAAAAGATGACGCAACGAGAGAACAAACCACTAATTTACAAGTTTTTTTGTTTAAACTGTTACGAATACTCAACAGTATTTAAAGGAAAAACTATGGTTTGCGAACATTGTGGAAAAGTTAGGACTTACTAAAAATGGAATGTTCTAACTGTCAGAAAACACTAAAATCTGACGAAACGGGCAACGGGTTTTGTAACGAATGTTACCAAGTAATACTTTTAGGCATTTAATCCGACTTTTAATTTATGCAGGATTATTTTATATAACTATGAGGTGTGCTATATGAAAATACATTTAGAAACAGCAACTAACGAACAACTAACACAATTTAGACGATTAGGTTTAATAAGCGAAAAAAGATTTAAGAAACACTTAAACCAACACTACAAAAGAACAAACCAAAGACAATTCAAATCAAGTATGGACAGAGGAACATCTCAAGCTTTTAGAAGAGAATTAGGCAAAAAGAATTACCTAAGATTTAGAGGACACACACCCAAACCATACGAAAACAAACCACTCACCTTAAACCGAACGGCCAAATCGGTTTAAGGGTAAATTCCCGTCAAATGACACCCCCAACACACCTCCCTTACAAGCCCCGAAACCCTAATTTAAAGGGTTTTGGGGTTTTTTTTATTCAATTTTAACAAAAAAAACACGATATTTAAAGGCTTTTAAACGAATTTAAAGGCTTTTGGAGGAAAATAAAAAATGATGAATATGTATGAAACCATTAACAAAGAACTACCAAACCACGAATGGAAAGGACAATGCTACGTAACAGGAGTAAAACAATTACTCTTTAAAGGAAAAGGATTAATATGACCTTTACAAGAATAAACATACCGACAACACTAACAAACAGTAACAACGCAACAACAAACCAAACAATTAGAAGAAACTTTGAACCAACAACTTCTGAAAGAGAATACTGCGATTATTGTGGAAGCAACACAGAAGAAGGACAAGAACTATGCGAACAATGTCAAATATGCGAAGAAAGAGGACACCACGACTTAGACTTTGAAGAAACAGAAGAAAGCGAATACATAGACGGAGATTACGTATACAGAACAGAAATATGGATTTGTGAAGATTGCAGTTATTGGGAAAGAAGAAATTATTTGGTTCCAATAAATTATGAACAAGAAGAATACGACGTAAACGAAACAGGTTACTAAAAATGGGATTAAAAAACATAAATTACTGGAAAGTAATGGAAGAAAAAGTATTACTAATACCATCAAGAAAATACTTGAACGTAGGAATAAAAATAGAAAAAAGACAAGGAGGAAGAATAAAACTAATAAGAAGTAATGACGGAGGAACAATTTATTGCGAAATAACCCCCTCATTCGTAAAAGAACTAAACAACGCAATAAAAGAAATGAAAAAATTAGAATGGACAAAAGAGGAATAAAATGCCTAAGTTACAAAGAAAAATAAAATACGAACCAAAAAAACTCATAGAATACCAAATAACAGGAATAATAACGGAAGGAAGTTGGACAAGAAATTTTAAAAAAGAAATAAGAAACACACAACCATATGATATAAGCGGCTTTATAGACAAAATGTATAGTATCGACGGAATAAGAACAACACTACTACATTCAGAAGTGAAAGACGTGAAAATAACGCCAATAATTTATAACGAAGACACACGAGAAATTGAAGAAGTAAAAGATAACAACCCAAAAAAGAAATTATTAGACGAAATGGGAAAAGAAATACTTGAAGTCTTTAAAAGATACGACGAATACATAGAACAAGAAAATACAGGATACCACAAAATAGACTACTTAAACAAACTAACAGGAAAAATAATAGATTGTTTAATCCACGCAAAAACACTATACGAAGAACAATGAAAAAACAACAAACACTACAAGAACTACAAGAAGAAAACAACAAAATAATCGAAGAAATAATAAAACTCGATAATAGAACAAAAGCAATACAAAAAACCATAACAAAAATGATAGAAAAGGAGTTGATAAATAAATGACCGAAAACAAAGAAAAAATAATCGTTTATGACGAAACAAAAAAAATAACGCCAAAAGAAGCAGAATGGTTAAGACAAAAATTCTTACACAACCTAATAGTAGGAAGTGAATTAGAAACACAAAACCACAACAGAGAATTCAGAAAAAAACTCATAGAAACAATAAAACCAAACAGAGAATACGGTTGTTACAACCCAACAGGAGTTCACAGCGTAGTAAGTGATGGAAGTTTACACAGTAGCGAAAACGTAGAAATCATCTACGCAGGAAACAATTTTAGCACAGAAGAAATGATAAAACAACTAACATTCATAGAAAACACAATGCTAAATATGAACAAATACGGAACGGCAGGAGAATTATTAGACGGATTTTATACTGACGAAAGAACAGGACAACATATGAGTATACTGCAAGTAAAACCTTTCAGAGTTCCAGAATTAGTAGCAAGAAACATCTACCAAATAGCAAGAATATTTTGTAGTAACTTAGCACACCTAACAGGAACAGGAATAGGAAACACGCCACTAAGAAGTAACAGCAGGCAATACGCACAACTGCCAATAAGCACAGCAAAAAATAAAAACTTCCAAAAACTAATAAATGACGTAAACAACGAAACAGGAGATTACGGAAAATACAGTTTTTTAAACATCAAAAAAAATGTTTGTAGCAAAGACGGAGAATGGGTAGACGACTTATTCTTCGAACTAAGAGTAGCAGACAGAATAATGAGTCCAACAATAGAAGCAATAATAATGCAATTACTAAAAGCAATAACAATGAAAGCCTGTAACGTAAGCACAAAAGGACTAATACTCGCAAAACAAGAATTCTGGAACGACCAAAAAGAAATATACAATATCCTACAAAACAAAGACAAAAAACAAGTAACTGAAGGAATAGGAAAAGAACTAACAGAACAAACAAACACCTTACTAAAATTCTTAAGACCAGAACTTGACGAAATAGACAAAGCCTTATACCCAACACTATTAAAACTAAGCAAAAAACCACTGTGGGTTGCAAGCAAAGTAGGAAAAGACAAGAACTGGAAAGAAATAGAAAAAGAATACAAAAAAGAATACAACAAACACAACCCAAACAATACAGACAAACAATTACTAATGCTAATAACAACCAACGACGAATTCCTAAACGAAAACACTAAAGAAGAAACAATAAAAACTTGGAGTGAACTATTAGGAATAAAAGAAACAACAACAGAACAAAAAATTAATAAACTAAACTTTGAATGGAACAATAAAGAAAAATGTTTCATCAGGAGGAAAGAATAAAAATGTGTGGAATAATAGCAACAAAATACTACAACTCAGTAAAAACGAGCAACAACAACAAAAATAACGAACAATTAAGGAAAAAAATAAGACACATTTACGAAAACCAAAAACACAGAGGAACACAAGGAGGAGGAATGCTAATAAAAACCACGAAAGCAAACAAAGTAACCTTTATGAGAGCAAGAACTGAAGATAGTGATGAATTATTCAGTAATAGCAAACAAAAATTCTCCGTAATTAAAGAGGGAGACATACTATTAGCACACCACCGATTCCCAACCACCAACGACAGAGGATTTAAAACAACACACCCATTCGTAAACGAAACAGGAGACATAGCACTAATACACAACGGAACAATAAGTAATTGGAAAACCTTACACAAAACACTTAAAGAGGAAGGACACGACTTCGAAACAGAATTAGTAGAAGGAGAAGTAACAGACAGCGAAGTAGCACTACACTTAATAGAAAAACACTTAGGAGAACAAAAAAGAACAGACAAAGCAATAACCGAAGCAATAACAAAAACATACAAAGAATTACAAGGAAACTTCGCACTACTAATTACCTTCAAAGGAAACACAAAAATATGGGCAGTAAAAAATAATAACCCAATAGAAGTATACAGCGACAGATACGGAATATACGCAAGTAGCGAACTACCAAAAAATTACGAAGAATTAGGATTTAAGAAAGAAGCAAGTCTAGAATGGGGCGACATAGCAAAAATCAGCGAGAAAGGTTGCGAAATAGTAAGTAACGCATACCCAAACTACAACAACTACGATTATTCTGAACACCACTGGAGTAGTAAATACGCAGGAAACAGCGATAATGACGACCTACCAACAGGAATGAATAGTTACAACAAAAGACTAAAAGAAGCACAAGACGTAAAAACCTACACAGAAATACCATTAATCGTAGAAGATATGATTGAAGACTTAACAACAATAGTATTAGAAGGAAAAAAATTAAGACCTAAAGCAAGAATGAAAAAACTAATCAAAGAATTAGATAAGTTCAAAGAACACTACGAAGAAAAACTAAACACCGAAGCAAAAAGAGTAGAAGAAGACCTAATACTACAAGAAGACGAAATAAAAATTCAAGAACAAACAAACGACGACTTAAGAAGAGAATTACAAGAACTAGAATACGACTACGCAGAATGGAAAGCAAACATAGGATTAGGATACGACGCAGGAATGGACGAGTATTTAGAAAGTCAAATGAGAAGTTACGAGGAAAAGCTTAAAAACAAATGTTTAAGCCACTACTAAAAATGAAATTGTATTACGACAAAAAAAACGAGCGAGTAGCACAAAAAAACAAATGCCCACAATGTGGAGAAGAAGTAAGAATTGTAAGACACTACGAAATAGGAGAAATGATGTGCAGGAATTGTGGAAAACTAACAAAAATAAAAAACCCATACTTAAAGAAGGAGGAACTAAAAAAATGAGTAAAGAAAACTTGCAAAGAATTTATTTAAACCAAAGAACATACGAAGAATACACAGAACACTTATACAGAATGGAAAAAGCAGGAAACAAAATAGTGAGGACAGACTGGCACAACATTATCGACAGTACTAAAGGAGAATACTTCATAATTTTTGAACCAGCAATTTATCAACCCGACAAGAGCGAGAATGACAAGAAAGCTTTAATGAACTTGTTTGATAAACAAGATGACAAAATTGTTGATATTGAATACCACGACATTAGTGAACAAACAATAACGCCAATAAAGAGTAGTGAAGAAGTATTATTTGAAGAAGTAACAGCAAGATGAAATACAACCTAAACAAAAAAGCCAAAGAAGAACTAAAAAGAATGGGAATAACAAAAGAAAAAGGAATACTATTATACCAAAACAAACTCTCTTTAGGATACATTAATGGTAAAAAAATAGAGACAGCAATAGCAGAAACAAAAAGCAAAACAGGAAGTCAAGAATGAAAAATTATAAAGTAAACATTACTTTTGAAGACTACAACACAACAATAAAAGCAGAAGATGAAGAACTAGCAGTCGAAGAAGCAATAAAAAAATTAGAACGCTGGGGCTTTAGACAAGAAATAAACGATATAGAGGTAAAAAAATGTTAGAAACAATTAAAGAATACTTTATCGAAAGATACAAAAAATTAGACGAAATGACAGAAACAATACAAAACAACCAAGAAAACCCGTTCTTAAACGATAACGAACTAAAAAGCATAGAAGAACAAAGAAGAATGTTAGAAGACGTAGAAAGCAGTTTAGAAGAATGGATATTAGAACAAGAAGAAAATGACTGAAACAGAATACGTAAGAAGCCAAAGCAGTATAGAAATAACTTACAAAAACAAATTCGGTTACAAAGTAAAAATATACGTAGACGGAGAAAACATTAAAACGCCAGAAGACGCAGAAAAGGAGGCACAAGCTAGAATGACTAGTTTAATAACAAAAAATGAATAGAATAAAAATACCTGAAGAACTAAAAAGCAAACACCCAAATTACGAAAGCACGATAGCAAGACTAAGACAAGCAATTAGAGAAGTAACAGAAGAAAGAACATTGTGTGCTGGTTGTTTCAGTTCAATGCCTGAAGGTTGGGAAGACGAAACATTCTGTCCGAGGTGCAACTAAATGACACTAATACCATACAATAGAAGAAGCGAAAGCTTTAAAAAACTTTTGGTAAGAGGAATTGGAAATTTAGGCCGTAATATTTTTTGGGGACAAACCAACAGAGAAGACGGACTAAACAAAAGCAGTGCAGTAAGTTTAGCAACAAACAAAATAAGCACCTTACTAACACTAGACGCCAACAAAATACCAACGCTAGAATGGACTACTGACAAAGAAGTAGCTAAAGAAAACGCGCCAATATATTGCAGAACAATACTCAACGGAAGCAAAGGAAAAGGAATAATCATAGCCAACAATCCCGAAGAAGTAGTTAATGCACCATTATACACTAAAAAGTTAGATGATTATTTAGAGTATCGAGTTCACGTAATGAACGGAGAAGTATTCTATGCACAACTAAAAAAACCACGATACGAAGGGGTATCAACTACTATAAAGACAGGTAAAGATTACTACTTCAGTAAAAGAAACATAGAAATAATAAGTCCAGAACTAAAACGCTTAGCCATACAAACGATTAAGTGCTTAGAATTAGACTTTGGGGCAGTAGATTTATTAAAGAAAGGAAGTGACATAAGAGTTTTAGAAGTTAATACGGCTCCGGGGTTGGATAATAGTACTGCTAACGCTTACGCAGAGGCCTTTAAGAAGCACTACAAGACGACTTTTTCTTTAAGAGGATACTACAATGCCTAAAATAAAAAAGTGCTTCAGAACGCTTCTATGGGCTTCTGAGGGCATTGACAAAATTTTAATGATATTATTAATGTTATTAAGTCCAATAATATTAATACTATCTATAATAGTTTTAGTAATTAAAATATTTTAGGGAGTATAATTAACCAAGAGTCTTGCCAGTATAACAGTTATAACTACTATAATATACAATAATATACTGTAATAGTAAAATATATAAAGATAAACATCTTATAATAGAACAAGAAACAACGCTGTCGAGTATGAAGAAGGAACGCTTCATGAGACTTAGGCTATTGAGCACGCTAATGCAGGTTCGAATCCTGCCGACAGCAATAAAACAAATATTCAAGGAGGAATAAAATAATATGAGTTTACCAATACAAGAAAAAACAATGGAAGACGGAAGCATAAGAAGAAACATAGACCTAAGAGAACTACCAAAAAACGAAAGTGTAGTACTAAAAAAGATTGGAGAACCAGCAGAATACGAAAGCCAATACGGAAAAAGCTACCTATTCGTATTCGAAATGGAAGACGGAAAAGAAGTCTCAGGATTTATTAGAGAACACCAAAAAAGCAATGGTTTCGGTTTCGGAGTCTCACTAAAAGACGCCCTAGTAAAAGCAACACCAGAACTAAAAATTACTAGAATGAAAGTAAGCAGTAGAAGTTTACTAAAAGGTCCAGACAAGTACGACTTATGGAATGTAGAGTCTTTGAATAAAGACCAACAACCACTAGACAGTACAGAATTAGTATTAACTACTAAAGAGAAAGAAATTGTAGAAGACGCAGTACTGAGGAACAAACCTTTCGAACAAATAAAAGAAGTATTCACTACTAACGGAACTAATGAAGAAAGAGCAAGAATGATATACGACAAGTATATGAACATAACAACAGTGGAGTGATAATAATGGCAAAGAAAAAAACAGTAAAAAAAAATAAAGAATTAGAAGAACTAAAAATAGTTGCAGGAATAATTGAAGGCTTAGAAAAACTAGAGAAAAAACCTACCAAGAAAAGTATAAGTTACTGGTTTGGGACTATTATTGGTTTCGGAATAGGACTGGTTATTGCTTTAGGACTTTATAGAATTATTGAATGGCTAATAACGATGTGAAAGTTCACAAACACAACTGGATATTAACAGATAGAACAGACCTGTATAATAATCCAGTCGGAAAAAAATACGTGTATTATGAATTCGTGTGTCCTGATTGTGAAGAAGTAAAAATTATAAAAAAATATTACGGGTAATTAAAAATGATTATTTTACAACCACAACTAAGCGACGTAAGAAAATGGTACGAAAGCAAAGGACTAGTAGGAGAAGGAAGACTAAGCATACTACAAACACTACTAGCAATTAAGAAACAACCATTCGGCATAGAAAGTCTAGCAGGAGCAGGAAAAAGTGCAACGCTAGACCTACTAGCAAACCACAAACTAAACGGCGAAGAAATACTCTTACCAAAAGAAAGCGTGTACATAATGGGAGTAGGAAGCAAAACTGCACAAATGTACAAAGAAGCAGAAATTAATAAAGCAAAACTCATTTACGTAGAAGAACTACAAAAAGCAGGAAGCAGTCTAGAAATTACCGAAATGCTAAAAAACTTAGCAGAAGGAAAAGAATTCACTAGAGACGTAACCGACATGGCAGGAGGAAGTGTTAAAACACAAAAAATTCTTAAAGGCAAAGGAATAATGTACACCTTAGCCATAGAGAATAAGCACAAAAACGATGAAGAAATGAAAAGAAGATTCATCGTAATGAGCACTGACGTAAGCCAAGAACAAACAAAAAAAGTAGTAACAAGAAAAGCACAAGAAAGATTCGCCAAAGAAAGACTAGTAGAAATCAGTGAAGAAGAAATAGACAGTCTAAGAAGACACATAAAAGGATGTTTAGAACTAGACAATATCAAGTTCCAAAACCCCTACGCAGAAGCATTAAGCGAATACATGCCAACACCAGACCAAAAAGTCAGAAGTTTCGTAGGACACTACTTCAACGTAGTAGACGCAGTAAGCCTATACCACTACAAAGACAGACTAATGACTAGCAGGAAAGATGGTAAGACAGACTTGTTCGTAACAATACAAGACGTATACGTAGCAAACTTACTATACAACGACTACTTCACAATGGACATACACAGCATACCACCATTAGGTAAAGAAATACTTTTAGCCTTCAATAAAATAGACTACGAAAATACCCTAGCAAGTAAAGAAGCAAAAAAAGTAATAGACTTATCAAGTTTTAGTAACGAAGAAGACACTGTGGAACACCGTTGGGCAACAGTAACCGACATTCACGACTACTTAAAAAAAGAAATGAACATAGTACTAAAACATGGAGTGACAAGAGACGTATGTAACCAATTATACGAAGCAGGATTCTTAAGCAGGAATAGTAAGCCAGGGGCCATGAACGAGTATTGTTTAGCAGACAGTGTAGAAAGTCTTAATAGTAAGATAGACTGGAGTAGTGTTTTAGAAGCAGGAAAGAAACTAATGAAAGAACACAAACCACAACACTACGAAGAATGGATGAAAACACAAGAACTACAAATAATTAATCCATTAACCGACAAACAAGTAAACATTCTTGAGAAAGAAATAATAAACAAACCACCAAACATTATTACAAAACCTCAAGAAGTAGAAATAGTTATGGAAGACTTGAATGACGAACACGTAGAAGGACAATGGAGTAAAATGGAAGGAGTAGGATAAATATGAAGAATGAAGAACAAATAAATACAAGAATAAATCAATTAATAGACGAAATCTTATTCACCAACGCAGGACAATACCAAAACTTTTATAAAGGTAGCGATTTAGAAAGCAGAGGAGCAATAAGAGGAGCAATGCTAGCACTAAAATGGGTACTAGAAGAAAATGACTAACTGCAAAACTTGTAAAGCACAACTAACAGTGCTTACAAGCGTAGGTTACGTACACCCAGCAGGAACCAACTGCCCAGAAAACGACGGACTAATAATACAAAACAAACACCGAGACAAATGGAACGCACGCTACGGCACGCCAACAAAAAACATCGAAGATTATATAAAGGAAAACATCTTATTAAATAACGAGGTAAAAAAATGGAAGAAAAAAAACCAACAAATAATGAAGGAAAACAAACTATTGACGACGCAAAATCAAGCACTGAAGGAAAAATCACTACTGATGAAGTTGTCAAGACTGCTGAAGAAATTAAAAAACTTAGAGACGAAACTAAAACCGCAGTCAAAAAACTAATTAATGAATACTCGACAAAAACTAACGCTACATTCCAAGACATAAGAGAATTTTATGGAGAATTAGGAAGAGAAGTAGAAGACGTATTCTTTGATTTCAGAATTCAAGCAGTAGTTAACGAACTAGATAAAAGGTACGCACTAAAGAATGAATAAGCGTAATTTAGGTTATAAGTTCGAAAAAGAATTTGGAAACTGGCTAAAAAAAGAATTCGCATTCATAATAAAACTTCCCGACACTAGAAGTTTAAGACTAAAAAGTAAAATCGTATCACAACAAGCTGGTGTTGCCTCATTCCAAGAACTGACAGGGACTAAAACCCCTGCAGATTTTTGGAGTTTAAGAAACGGAACAAGCTTTTTATGGGAGTGTAAACACACAATAAACAAAAGTTTACCATTCGACAGAATAAGCCAACACCAATACGAAGCATTAAGACAACACTACAACGAAGGTGGAGAAAGTTATTTAGTAATAGGATTCAATAATGAAGAAGCATACGCAATACACATTAACGAATGGGACTGGCTAAAAGAAAAATTCGAGAATAAAGGAAGAAAAAGCCTGCCAAAAATGTGGATAAAAGAAAAAGCACAATTCAAGTTTGAAAGAAGAACACCAAGCCAATTAGAAGGCGAGGACAAAGCAAGATATGAGGTAGTAAGATGAAATACTTAGTATACAAAAAAAGCACTAACGAAGAAAAAATACCCAAATACGAGAACGTAACAACAATAAAGATTGAAGATGTAGTCGGTCCAATAGCACAAAACTTGTTCAGCGTATTCCCCGATAACGAAAACTACAACTCATTCATTAAACAATTATACGAATTAGGAAGTGTAGGAGACTCATACTTCTGGGTAGACCAAGCGTGTCAACGATTAATAAATAATCATGAAGACTTAAACCATCGTTTAATGATTGTAAATAATGATGAAGAAGTAAAGTTTTTAGTAGAAGAAAGAGGAGATTTTGTACTAATCAGCAAAGAAGAATTAGACAAACTGCCGGAGGTTATCGATGGATTACGAGCAAGCATTGAAGAAATTAACGACTCCGAAGCAGTGGAATGATTACTACTATAATAAGTACGGAAGGTTTAGAGTCCAACTCTTTATCGGACGTCCTACGCCCTGGGTTAACTATACTCCAACCGATTTCCCTAAAGACACTTATGATTTCCCAAACCACAGAGAAAGATTTGTTGATGAACTTGTTGTTGATGTCGATGGGAAAAAACCTGACAGTACTACACACGCCTACCCTTGTTTCAGAAGATTTGCTGATGCAAACATCTCTTGTAGTTTATGGGAATCAGGAGGAGATGGTTATCACATCCACGCTTTCTTTCCAGAACTAAAAACATTAACACCAGACAACAGAAAAATAATGTTAGAAGTAATGAAGAAAACAATACTCAAAGGACTAATAAGACCCCCAGGATTAGACAGTCACATATGCGGAAGTAATCCTAGCCTATACCAATTAGAAACGGCAAAGCACAGGAAAGGAGGATACAAAAACTTACTAGCAACAAACAAAACTGGTAAGCCTAACAGAATTCCTGCCGAGTGTTGGAAACAATATCATATAACAAGAAAGAAAGAAGAGAAAGAAAGAGAAAACTTTAAAAACATTAAGGAAACAATCGGTGACAAGCCATACTTTATAGAATACTTCGAACAAGAAAGATTTTATAACGGAGGGGACGGTAAGAAACGTGCAGCCTTCATAATGGCAAGTTATTACGGACTACAAGACCCAAAACCAATAATGATAAAACAAAAACTTAGAGCATGGAATAGTTACACACTAAGAAATGCTTTGACAGAACAAGAAATTAATGGAATAACTAACAGCGTAATAAAATATCATAACGGCTCAGGAATAAGAATGCCTTACAATTACGCCAAAGAATTATTAAAAGAACTAGGACGAATGGATGTATGGAATAAAACAATAACTGTAAGAGGTAACGACAATAATGAGCCTAGAAAGCAAGGTTGATAGCATGATAAAGAAAGAAAGGAAAAAGCAAGGAATAAAACAAGTAGTATACATACCAGATACTCACCACCCATACCACGATAAAAGAGCTATTAAAGCTTTAGAAAACTTCGTGAAAGAACAAGAGCCAGACGTAGTAATATTCGGGGGGGATAACGTAGACTTTTACAGTATAAGCAGTTTCGATAAAGACCCTGAAAGAATATACGGATTACAAGAAGAATTAATAAGTGCAATAAGTTTTATGAGTAAGATTAAAAAACTTGCAGGAAAAGATACAGACTTACACTTTTTAGAAGGAAACCACGAATTCAGAATGGCAAAGTATTTAATGAGACACCCAGAACTAGCAAGTCTAGACGCTTTAAGAGTTCCAGAACTATTAAGGCTAGGGCAAATGGGAATCAGTTACACCCCCTACGATAAGGGTTTAATGATTGATGGTTTCTTATTTAAGCACGGAACAAGAGCTAACATGTACGCAGCAAAGAGCGAAGTAGAACTTGAAGGAGTTAGTGGAATGAGTGGACACGTACACAGAATAATGAGACATAGTAAGACCGACCGTCACGGAAGTCATACATGGCACACTACAGGACACTTAAGCGACCCTGCACAAATAGAGTACATGAAACAACAAACGCCTAACTGGCAACAAGGTTTTGGAGTTGTAGAATTTAATAAACGTAACGGAACTCACGAAGTATACCAACCAGTAATTAAAGATGGTAAGTTTATGTTTCAGGGAAAAATTTATAAACCAACGAGGAACAACAAATGACTAAAGAATTTGTATTAATACACGCCGATTGGTGCGGACCATGCCAAAGTTTCAAACCAATAATCGACAAAGTAAGTAAAGAATTAGGAATAACAATAAAGAAAGTAAACATGGACAGTGAAGAATTCGCTCCATTCCAATCTTACGTAAGAGCACTACCAACAATGGTAGTATTAAAAGATGGAGAATTATACACTGACATGGTAGGAGTACTCACTGAGAATCAGTTGAGAGACTTCATAAAGGACAATGAAGACTAAAAGGGAAGCGATAATCGTAGACTTAGACGGTACATTATGCGATAATGCAGTAAGAGCAAACTTTAAAAGTAATAATCATAAAGACTACTGGCCATTATACGAGTACATACCATTTGATAAACCAAACAAGTGGTGCGTTGACATAATGGACATGGCAGACTTGTACGGATGCAAAATAATATTTCTTACAGCAAGACCGAAAAAGTACGAACAAAAAACTAGAGACTGGCTAATAAAACACTTGACACTAGTAAGTTTTAGTTACGATTTAATAATGATGCCTAACGATTATCGTTACCAACCGCCAGTTTTTAAGAAAGCAAGGATTAAAGAATTGAATAAGAAGTACAACATATTATTCGCTCTAGACGACCAGCGAGCAAACGTTGACGTAATGAGAGAAGAGGGAATAATGTGTTTACACTGCGGAAACGACTAAAAAAAAATGAATAAGAATGAATTAAAAAAGAATTTGGGAAAAATAGTTAAAGTGAAAGTTTTAGACCCTGCAGAATACCAGAATTCTGACAAAAAAATTACTGAACACGAACTAGCAAGATTAGTAGTTATAGGAAGTTTAGACTTAGTAGATAAAGAAAGAATAGTTATTTGTAGTGCTTGGTATGAAGAAGAAGACATTAGTGGTTTAAGTACTCACGCATTACCAATAAGTACTATTGTTAGTTTCGAGGTGCTAAAATGAGTTTCACAACTAAAGACTCAGGAAAAAGAAAACAATTCGTTAGCGGAATGCAAAGAGATACTAACGAAGGAAAACCAAGATTTGAACTAATCACTCCATTACAATTACCTTATGAAGAAAGCATGCTTTATCGTTGGGCAAGCCTAATGGCCAGAGGAGCAGCAAAGTATGATGATAGGAATTGGGAGAAAGCTGAAGGAGAAGAAGAACTTAACAGGTTTAAAGAAAGTGCTTTCCGACACTTCATGCAAGCAATGTGCGGAGAAACTGATGAAGACCATTTAGCCGCAGTAATGTTTAACCTTCAAGGATGGGCTTATGTAGAGTGGAAATTAAAGAATGAGAAATGAATCAATAAACTTAACTTATGTTGGAAGATATAAAGAACAAGAATGGTACTTAGAAGAAAGAACAAGAATACCATTCATAAAAACTAGCGGTAATTACGTTAATTTAGCTCACGACTTCAACAGAGAAGACTTAATCTACGAAATACTCAGCGAATCTGAAGGAGGAGACTTAGACGCTAAAATGAGACAATTATGGTATAGTGCAGTAATGAGGAAAGCAAGAGGTAAGAGTTTATGAAAGAAAAAATCAAATTAATAATGAAGATGTTAGTGGCTGCACTGGCAGTTTTAGTAACTGCGGGAACAGCATACACTGCGTATGAACAACCGACCACCTCCCCAACAATGCCAGACACAGTATGCGATAACGAATCAGTATGGAATAGTTTAGTTCAAGGAATAGGAGCAAGAACTTGCTTTGACGAAAACTACGAACAATTAGCAGATTTTAATAACGATTGCAGCATAGACTTAAGAGACGTTAGTTACTACGCACAATTATGCGTTGAAGAACAATGAAAGATAAAGAATTAAGCCT
>Ga0099850_1000149_pt1 | contig 29470 bp, 35 predicted proteins | sample CB_VirMetaG_5_FD_79182 | JGI IMG/M metagenome (GOLD analysis project Ga0099850, IMG submission 79182) | Freshwater to marine saline gradient viral communities from Chesapeake Bay - CB_1508_1D Viral MetaG | ecosystem: Environmental > Aquatic > Marine > Coastal | place: USA: Chesapeake Bay... | reverse complement strand
GTAGTATTTGGATTACCCAACAACAGACGCTCTCGTATCAGTAGTTTTGGCACAGGTTCTGATAAAGCCTCGGCTCGTCAGGCACTCATTGACCGAGCCACAGAGTATTTGATTGAAGAAGAACAACTCCACGATTATATGACTCGGAATCATCTGGAGGCTGAAACCAAATCTTGGAGATACCAAAAGCGAGATGCCTCTGGTCGTTTCGCCAAAGGATTCCAAGAAACTGTGGAACTCTCAGATTTCATGGAAATGAATCCAGATGAACTTCCTGCTGTTAGCGAAACTTATACTCCTGAGCAAGTAGTTGCTTTTATCAACGATTGTATCAACGATGACGATTTTCCTGAGCGAATGATGGACCAAGTATTTTTGGATTCTATTCAGAAAGTCACTGCCGCCGCCGATGAGGAATTGTTGGAGGGTCTTAATGCAGCGGCCAACACCGCCCTGATTGAACAATTTATTTATGATGACCAAGCCGGAATCATGGGAGCCAAGCGAGCCGTTTTTGTCACTGATGTTTTCCTCAATTTCAAATGGGGACAAGAAAATTGGGCTGCCGAAGACTACTAAGTTAATCTCAAAACTTAAATAGCAAAACCGCACAATTAACATTATGTGCAACACTTGTGGCTGTATGAATGCTGAGTCCGATTCTCACGCTCACTGTGCTGGATGTGGTTCACACGACATGATGGCAGAATCCATTTTCTGTGCTTCATGCACTAAAACAATGGATGCCGAAACGATTGGAGTGAATACTATGGAAAAGAATGCAGAATATGGAAAGCGTAACCGATATAAACTCAATGGAAAATACCGCTATGTGGCCCGTAACAGCAAGGGACAATTCATCAGCAATGTAGATATGGGACGAAGCCTTGCCGCAGACAAGCGTGAACCCAAACCCACTGCTTACGCCAAGCCCGGCCACCGTGGTCGTGGAGATTACGACGGACATCACAAGAAAGCCGAGTTTGAGGCTATGGCTCGTTTGCCCGCAGGTCGTCAAGACATTGAAGCAGTCAAGGACGCTATCCGTGCTCGCCATTCTGGAGTTCAATTCCGTGGCGACCCAGTTTATCTGACTGAAACCAGCGGTTCATCCAACAAGTTCCATGTCTTTATTGACAGCAATCTCGGTGGATTCAACGGCTATGGTCGTATCGGCTACAACCCTACTATTTACGGCCCCATGTCTTCCAGCCAATATGAGAAGAAAATGCGTGACAAGATGCGAAAGGGCTACAAAAAGACCAGTGCGGCTGAAACCTTTGAAGCCCAAAAGTATGGTAAGCGAAACCGCTACAAGTTGAACGGTTCACAACGCTATGTGGCTCGCAACGCTAAGGGTCAATTTATCAGCAATGTAGATGTGGGACGCTCTCTGGCTCAAGACCGCCGAAGCAATGCTAAGTCCGAAAAGCCTGTTGGTTTCCGTGGACTCGGTGATGCTAAGGTTCACCACTCAGAAAACCTCACCAACGCTATCGTGCAATGGGAAAACGATTCTGGTATGAGTGCGGCTTCTGCCCCACCCAACGACATCATGTTTGCTGACCAAGTTGAACTTGCCAAGCCTGTTGAAACAGGTGCCAAGATTGGACTGGGCTTCATGCTGCTGTCTGCTGGTGCTGTGGTCGCTTCTTCGGCTCTTGGATTCTTCTTTGGTGATAACTGAGGTGAAGACTTGGCTCTAACCGATTCCTTGCTTAACATTGGAAGCCTTGCTTTGGTTTCCTTTGTAGTAGCCTATGCTGCCAGAGCAGGTTATCGTATGTCCAAAGAACGCTTTGGCTCAGAGCAGGAAGTTTTGGTAGATGAGAACACTGGTGAAGCCATTGTGAACAACTATGGTGAAATCCAAAAAGTTTCTACCGAGCGTGGCATCATGCAAGGACGCATGGTGGGTCAAACCTACAACCTTTCTAACGAAACTCCCTATGGAAAAATCGCTTACGGACCAGACCTATCTTCCTATACTCTGAGTATGGCTGCTACCACTCCGTCCTTTGGACAGAATTATTCTGGTGCAGCGGTTGGTGCTAACTGAGAATTGAATTGGTTCAATTCTTCAGAAGAACTTAAATAACAAGACGCACCAACTATACTTGAGGTATCACTATGGATTTTGCTCAACTCCGTGCTAATATCTTTGAAGCCGAGGAGGAAACTCCTGTTTCTACTCCCGTGCGGGACCAACTCCGAGATTCTCTGGTCGGATTTCCGCTGCTGTTGGGTGCTGGTTCATTGATTCTCTGGGGCTTTGACAGATTTGCTCAAGATGGTAAATTACTTTCCTCGGATGGAGAATACAACTATCAACCCTTCGTCTTTTCAGTTTTGGGTCTATTTCCTTTTGGATTTGGATTGGGAGGACTCTTCCGTGGCCTACAAGCCAACCGTGATATGGAAAATTACGAGCAACTAATTGAAGTGGCCGAAGCCGAAATGCAACGCTTAGAATCTGAAGTGATTGAAGCCGAAGAGGAAGCCGCTGCGGAAGAGGCCAATGAACGATTTGGAGCCGAATCCTCTGGCGGAATGGCTACTTTCTTTATGGACTCGTCGTCCTCACCCAATGCTAACACTCAAGGAATCTATGGTTCTGCTTTCGGACAACAGCCCGTTTCGGTCCGAAGTTCTTTCCAACGAGATACTTTTGGTTTCTGAGCAAACACCTAAATAGTCGGAATACGGAAGTGTAACTATGGTCATGAGAGAAATCTACTCTACGGGACTCAAAGAGCGAGTAATGTGCGAGGTTCGTGATATTGTGGCTACACCCAGCAAAGGTGGCACCACCCGTTATCAAGTTGTCGGATTTTATACCCACCCAGAAACTGGTCGGGAACACCGCTGTCAGAGCATGATTGGTGCTCAAGATGCAGCCACCATTTGTGAACAACTTGGAATTCAACTACCCTCCGTGGCAGCACCAGAACCCGAAGCCGCTTTTGCTGCTGAAGCCTCTGAACCTGCCGCAGAAACGGGAGAACTCTTAGTTCCTGAACCCAGCACCGACCCAGTAGGTGATGGACGAATTATTGGACAACACACTGGTGGAGAAATTGTTTCCGCTACTGACGCTGCACCTTCCCTTCCTGCTCACGATTATGTTTGGGCGGGTCGTGCTGAATCTGGTTCGGCTCTTAGCCGACTCAAAAAGGCAATTGCGGGCGATTCACCCGAAGAAGTTGCCATTCCTATGGAGGCTGGGCTGCAAGACCAAGCCGCACTGGAACAAGAATTATCTGAAGCCGAGTTTGAAGAGGTTGCCGACTCTATTAACAATGTCTATGAAGATATTGAAGGTCGTGAAGTTTTCGTGGTAGACCGCCCGATTCGCAACTACCTCGCTGATGAGTTTGCTGAAGAAATCTCCTCTGGAATTATTGAAATCTCTGGGTCTGGGGACGAATATGAAATTGCTTTCCCCTATGCTTTTTCGGAAGCCATTATTGATGCCATTGCCGAGTTCCAAGAATCTGGGGACGAATATGGTGAATACTCTCGTGATGACTTTGATTATGTAGAGGAAGACCTTTTTGCGGCTCGTGGATTTGTGGATGCTGCTGATGAAATGCCCGCTGGACTTTCTCGTTCTACCGTAGCAGTCATTACGGCTGCACTGGGATTGGGTGCCGCTTGGTGGTGGAGCAACTACCGCAAGTGAAACTTAAATAGCAAGCCAAACAATGTTCGGCTATGGCTGGTTACAACATTGAGTGCGACCCCGGCGATTTATATTCTCGCAAGTGTTATGTCATTAACCCAACCACTAAGGCTCGTGAAGAAATCATTGGCTATGACTCCGCTGGAAATCCCCTTTCTAAAGGAGCCACTTCCGCCGCTGGAACCGCTTGGCAAATCAATTATACCACTTTAGACCAGTATGGTAATGCCTATCAGCCCTACGGCACAGCAGGTGTTCCTTGGACTCAGAGCGGAATTGCAGGTATTTTCGGTGTGATGCCTTCTTCTGGAGCCGATTCTCAAGATTGGAAATACATTACTGAGGTGGCTCCCGGCTCATACTCTCGCAAAATGTATAATCAACGGGTCTGCAATCCGCTTTGGCCTACCTTTGGTTGTCGCACTGCTGACCCTGCTTCCAGCAACACAGTTACTACTGCACCCACTGAATCGCAACCTGCACCGGGCAGCGAGGCTTGGTATGATAAGTTTTTTGGTTGGTTCTCCGCCGAATCTGAAGAGAGTTTTTCTCCCCGATTCACAACTGCGGGTATGATTGTGGCTGGTGTTGGCTTAGTGGCTCTGGGGAGGCGTCTTCGTGGCAACTAATTCTACTGCCGCTGACCGAGCCGATATTACCGATAAGGTTGAGGCTGATACGGAACAGAAAATCAATGTGGCTCGCAAAGCATGGCGTGGAGTGATGCTCGGAGCCGTCGGTTCGTTAGCATTTTTCTTGTCTACTTTAGGAAATCTGGGTAAAACCTATCAGACTCATGGAAATCCCTTAACGCATCTGGAACGCCACGATGTAATTCTGTTTTCCCTTCCCGTGCTGGTCATGGGATATTTTTTGTTGGAAACTACTCGTAATGGCTCTACGGAGGAATCCGAATGACCCAGATTCCTCTGACTTTATATCAGGCTACTGACCCTCGTTTGGTCGCCAGATTGGAAGCCAGAGGTTTTGAAATCCGATTTACCGATGAAGGTGCGGTAGCAGTCAAGACCGCCAGACGAATGCTGGCTGCGGAAACTGATTCAGAGGAGGCAGCCACTCCCGTTAAAGTGGTTCAAGAACGCCGAGATTTTGTTAATGGCGTAGTAATTGGTGGTGTGGTAGTCGGTGTGCTTGCCACCGTTTTCGGCAATGTTTTATCGGAACTAATTTTGGATGATTTGCGACAGGCTCACCGTAAGTTTGGCTATGAATCCTCGTGGTGGGACCGCATGAAGAGTCTTAAGTTTTGGAAATTGGGCGAGTAATCATTATTCTTAAATAGGAGAACTCTCAATAAGTGTTCATGCCCTTTGATACCCTCTACAAAGTAGACCAAAACGATTCTTTGCGAGAGTGGACTATTGAGGTTCGTTCTGCGGGACGGGCAGCAGCGTATAATTTGATTACACGCTATGGACAAGTCGGAGGAACTATTACTGAATCCGAACCCACTCTCATTGATTATGGCCGACAAGGACGCACAGTCTATGAACAAGCCGAGTTTGAAGCCCGTTCTCAATGGTTATCTAAAATGGACGAAGGATATGTTCTCACCCAAGCCGGTGCCAGAAATCAAACCATTGTTTTGCCCATGCTGGCTAAAAGTTTTGATAAAGGAGGCCAACGCTGGACCCAATTCCCCGCCGCAGGACAAAGAAAGTTTGATGGAGTGCGATGTTTGGCTTCCTCTCCCACGGCTGATGCCGTGCTGATGGTTTCTCGTAAAAACAAAGTCTATGATGGTATGAACAACATCCGAAGCCAAATTGCGGCTCTCAATCTTCCCAGCAACATTGTTCTGGATGGAGAATTATACTCTGATGTCTTGGATTTTCAACGAGTCACGGGTTTAACTCGCAAAAAGCGAGAAAATTACTCGGCTCAAGACCAAGAGGATTTGGAATTGCTGTCTATGCGAGTCTATGATTTGATTAATCTCAATGATTTGGAAATGACCTTCGCTAATCGTTATCGTTTGTTGATGCAATTGCTGAATCAGGTTGAGCCAGAGGCTCGTCCCAACCTCAGGTTTGTAGAAAATCTTCCTATCAATAATTTTGAGGATGTGGCTCGTCTGCACCAACAATTTGTAGATGAAGGTTATGAGGGTCTAATGGTTCGCAATCTGGATTCTGTTTATCGGCTCGCAGGTCGTTCTTCTGATTTGATGAAAGTCAAGTCATTTCAAGATGAAGAGTTCCGAATTGTCGGTTATGATGAGGGTGTCGGACAAGATGCTGGCACACCCATTTGGCGATGTGAAATCTCACCCGGCGGCCCACAATTCTCGGCTCGTCCCATGGGAACTCTGGAAAATCGCAGATTAATGTGGCAAAACCGAGATTCTTTGGTGGGAGAAATGCTGACCGTTAAGTTCTTTGAATATACCAATGATGGCATTCCTCGTTTCCCCACAGGCGTGGCTATTCGTAATTACGAGTAGAACATTGAAATAGGAAGCACCCCGATAGATTGCTATGGGTGATGAGGCTACGCCAGATGAAATCTGGACTGAATATCTAATTACCCGCAAAATCCAGTATATGCAATCTTATCGCCAAACTATTGGAAGAGAGTATGAAGCCAATTCCCGCCACTGGGATTCTTTGGCCGAAAGAGATTGGCAAGTTATTGAGGAAAATCTCAAATCTGGTTTCGGTGTGGCTGAAGCCGTCAAGCGACAGTTAGGAGAAGATTTCTTTGAACGCCAGTTGGCTAATATGGAAATCAACATTGTAGATTCCGAGCAAGAATCAGTAGATTTTGAATCTCAATCTATCTCCATTTATACGCACTCTGATTTTGTGATGTTGAGCAATCAAGGCATTTTCCGAGAAACGATTTTTGCTATTGACAAGGAAAGACGCTGGGAGAAAAAGACTATCTCTGAAGTAGAGGAGCATGGTTATGAACACGCTGGCTATGCACCCACCAATGAAATCGTGTATATTGTATTCCGGAGGCCCTCGTATGACTAAAGACTTTGAAGCACTATCTGGCACAGATTTTATTACTACCCGTATGATGATTGGAGTATTGATTTTAGTAGAAGTCATTATTCAGAGTTTTTCATTATTGGTGGCTCCTACGGAATGGATGACTTGGCAATTACTGGGATTCATTACTGCCACCAATTTAGGTGCGGTATTGCTGGCAATACAAGCCCAGCGACAAGCCGACCGTCTGGGTGGTATTTACAAGGCCATTTTCACCCCAGATTTTTACCGAACTATGAACACCATTTCTTCGCTGGACGGTCTGATTCGGGAAGAAGCCTCTAAAGACGGTCGTTCCATGGATGAGGAACTGCAAGACCTTGCACCTAAACTCTATGGATTCGCCCGAAAATATGTTGATGTTCGTGCTATTGAAGAAGGCATTTCTCCTCCCGAAATCACAGTTTCGCCCGCTCCTGAAATTACCGATGAATCAGAATTGTTCAGAGATTAAACCTAAGTAGTAGTTTATTGGAGATAAAATCATGAATCGTGTCTGGCAAGAGATGATTTTTACCTTTTGGTTGGCTTGTTTGGGAGCCATGATTTGGGTCACGGTTATTTTCTCCACAGGGGTCAAAACTCCTGATGAAGTGATAACCGACATGACTCGCCATCTGGAAGATTATGGAACTCTGTTTATCACTCTTGATTTTCTGGTTGGTTTCCTACTTTTACGCTGGGGTTGGCTCTGGTGGGCTGAAGAATCCACTCCTGCAAACGATAGATTGAAATAGCAAGAAGACCCAAAATAACATAGGACGGTTACCAATATGGCGAATCAAGACCCACAACCAGAAGTTTATACCACAGTTCACGATTTTTCAACTGCGGTCAGCAGTGGAACTCAGTCGGCAGTTTCTATCTTTACTAATCAGGCTAACAACGAAGAAGTTCGTGTTTATGCCGTCGCAGTAGATTTTGCTTTGCTGGATGCCTCAGGAAATCAAATTACCAGCACCACCGACCCTAAGTTCACCATGCCCTCAGATTTTACTATGACTCTGAGTGTTGGACCCAACAACATCCCTTCCAACTCTTTTGACTTGGGTTGGATTTACGGACAGCAAGACCAAACCATGAGTTTTACCGTCCCAGTTATTGTGTTGTTCCAGCAACCCCTCAAAGTCACCATCACGGCTAACTCTGGTGTAGCCGCATTCAACTATAACAGCACCGCTGTGGCTACTGTCCGAGCCAAAATCTCACTGGTTTCAGAATTGTCCATCCAAAAGATTGCCGCTCGCCGTGTTGCTTGAGGAGGGATAAAATATGGCAAATCAAGACCCTGAACCAAAAATCCTGACTACCAATCATGATTTTGCAGTTCCAGCCACTTCTGGACTTACCAACATTGCCACAGTTTATACGAATCAAGCCAACAACGAAGAAGTTCGTATTCACGGCATTGCTATTGATGTCGTGCCTTTGGATGCGTCAGGCAACCAACTAAAGCCAGAAACGGTTACCAATCCTTACTATTACAACTATGTGGCTCCCAACACCAGCCCCTTTGGAACCTTTACTGACTTTGATGTAGAGATTCTGGTCGGAGGCAACCGCATTCCCACCAATGATATTTCTGTGCAACGCTTGTTGATGCCCGGTGAAGGACAGCAACGATATTTGGCTTTTACCAGCCCTGTTTTGGTGCTCTATCAACAACCGCTTCAAGTTTCTGTGTCTAACAATGTGGCTATCGCCGCACACGATATGGTATCTGGTGGAACTGATGTTGCTACGGTCCGAGTCAAAATCACTCTGATTGGCGAATTGGAAATCCAAAAGACTGTCTATTGAACCGAAGGTTGAAATAGCAGCAATACTGATTATTGTTTATGATGAGGCGTCAAGTCTATGAATGGAGGGCTGTGATTCCCTCCGACTCATATCCTGATGTCTTTGTTCTTAATCAAGACCCAGTTTTGACTCAAACACCAGCCATTCCTGCATGGCGAGGCAATGCCTCTCAAGGATTAGATGTTTTTGTCGGCGGCTTAGGAAATAATTTAGATATTCCCGGCTATGTTAAAGCCACTCAATTTTTTGTTATTGATGAACTTTCTCTCTGGCCCCCTCGTGCTACGGCTAATATCTGGGTAGAAACCTCTCGTTATTTTCAGCGTCCTGACCGTGCCGTAGCCGCTGGAGTATCGGGAAATGCGGCACCCTTTGGACCCTCTGGAGGAACTCGTTATGCGGCTCAAGCCCTTAGCAATTCATTTCATATGACCGATACACCCATGTATGTCTTGCCGGGTCAAACTTGGGGAGTCTATTATGCTATTAACCAGTTGCAGCAAACGCAAGTAGCCTATGACGACACCACTGGAGGGGCAGAGGTCAGAAACTGGGATTATAGCACCACGACCGCTATTGACCCTGAAGACGGCGATATTTGGATTCCCCGACTTTATTTGGAGTATGTGCTGTTTGATGGAGCCGATGCTTTAATTGCCTCGTTTTTGATGGAGCAAGATATTCCAGTTACCGTAGAAACCGTGCAAGCCCACAAGCGAATGCTGATTCGCAACAAATTGCTGGCCGATATTTCGGAGCGAAATGAATTAGAAGCGGCTTTGGACGGAGTGCCACGGAGGTTGTCGTGATGATTCGCAAACAGATTTATCTCTGGTCGCTAACCCCTGATGCCACAGGCAGCAATATGCCTTCATCGGGCGACCAATTTTCTATCCTCACAGGAGGTTGGGGCAACAATGTTACTGAAACTGCGTTAGTTCGGGAAGACCATTTTGTGGTCTTGGATGATTTCGGTAGCACCTCAGGAGTCGCCGCTTGCACCCAAACAGATGGTGGCGGCAATGCTACTGCATGGCGTCCCAATGGATTTGTGCAAATCGTAGTAGACACAACTCATTATTATCAAAACCCAGAAAATATCAAATCGTGGGGTGTTTCTGGCGATGCCTCTCCATTTCCCAAAGACATTACTTCCAACTATGGCTACTTGTTAGAACCCAACATCTATATCAAACCCTTTCAAACTTGGGATGTCAGATATGTGATGCTGAACGAACAACCATCTGCATGGGCAGTTACTGAACCTGTGGCCGAAGTTTTTGTTCAATACTGGTTATTTTCTGGGTCAGATGCCCTAATTTGTGAGCAACTGCTAAAACTGGGAATTGAAATTACCGTAGATACCGTAGAGTGGTATCGCCGCCAACTCTTGTTGGCTCGTGGCTTAGACACCTCATCTTGGGAATGGTATCTGGCAGTTTCCACACAATACTGGAAAGAGCAACGGGAAGCAGAAAAATTAGCACCTTCTCGTGGCTTAACCTTAAATAACAAGAAGGACAAAGACAACTCATAGGTGATTCCATGCCATCGGGAGATACTAATGATAACATCCGAGGAATCAAGCGGGCTTATCGCAAGAAAGCATTCCAAACGGGATATTCCCAGAAAGGTGATGCCGTCAATCCTGTGCCAGTCCCTTATTCTTCATATAGCACTGAAACCTCCGTCGCCACTTCGCCGCAGCGTGTGGGTATTGACCCCGCCACCTATAAGCGACCAGTTCGCCCCGCTATTGAAAATCTTAATTTGCATCCCAACAATGTCAATTCTCAGAATTATCCATGGCACTTGGTTCCCAAATCCAATTCCGCCAATGTAATTCAAAGACAAGTGGTTTCTCTTTCTGGATTATCCGCAGGATATTTGGATGCTGGCGAATATATTGATGCGGTGGTAGTCAATGTCAATGACGCTCGTGTATTGGGAACTCAAACTTGGGTTTCTGGAGCACCTGCCGCCTCTACCCTCCCAGATTCTACTGTGCCAACCTTTCCGAGTGTGGCATCTACTTCGGTCGGTGGTCAGGTATTTAATTCCACCTCGGTAGGAACTCCCACGGGTGCTCGTAGCGGTGGCGGAGCATTTACTGGTGTAACTACTACGGGAAGCACCACAGCCACTGAAGCCGGTCGGAAAAACGAACTTTACTTGGTTTCTCGTTTCGGACACACCGAACCTACCACTAACGGTTCCGCTGGAGTCAAATATCAAATCTGGGTTGATGGCGAATTGCTGTTTGAGTGGGACGATTTCCAATGGAGCGTAGTTGTTCCTCAATCCGACCAATGGGAGTTTGAAATTCCTTTGGTAGTTGAAAAGCAAATTGTGTTCCGTGTTATTAACACAGGTTCTGTCGCTGCCACAGACACATTAACTGGTAATGTGCAAGCAGTCTTTGTCGGATGGTCAGAACAACAAACTGGTTTCACTGATACTGGACGACAAGCCTTAGAGGGCGGTGTCTGATAGTATGGTGAGGCAAAATGGCTGAGAGATATTCTGGAGCGGGCTTTGCAGGTCGTCCCAAAATCACACTCACAGCAGGTGCTGGTGCAGTTGCAGGAACTACGGTTCTGGATGGCTCACAAGAAATTAATCTGGTGGCTGGAGCCAATATCACCCTGACTGGCACCAGTCCCGATACCATTACTATTCAATCCTCAGGAGGTGGAGGTGGTGGTGGAACTATCGGTGGAACCATTCAGCCCACTCAAGTAGCCTATGCTACGGCCTTAGATACTATCGGAGGGAAAAATGACTTTACTTTTGATGCCACCAGCAATGTGTTAAGTATTTCTAATTCTGGCTCTATGGCGATTAACGATATGGAATTAACTACCAAATCGCAGTCTACCACAGGAGCGGGGGTTGCTAACATTGATTCTTGGGCATTTGGGTCTTATCGCAGCGTCAAATATATTATTCAAGTGGCCGATACTACGGCAGGAGAATACCAAACCTCAGAATTATTGGGAACTCACGATGGAACTACGGGATATGTAGTAGAATATGGGTCCATTTTCTCTGCGGCACCCTTAGGAAATTTTAATGGCGTAATTTCTGGGGCTAATTTTGTTCTGCAATTCACTCCCGCTACGGGTAATAATCACACCGTCAAAGTGGTTCGCACCCTGTTGAGTTGAGCAAACTTAAATAGCAGAGCAACAATTAAAGGTTATGGCACAGCAAGCATTTCGCTTTACCCAAGCCACCGATGGCACAATTACCATTGGCTCAGGTGGTGCTATCGCCGGGGCTACCACCATTACTGCTACTGGAGCCATTTCTGGTGGTTCGCTAACGGATGGAACTCTCACCATTGACGGCTCAGGAAACATTACTGGAGCAGTTGGCATTACCGCATCTGGAGCCATTTCTGGTGGTTCCCTCACTGATGGCACGGCTACAATTTCGTCTGGTGCCATTGCTGGTGCTACTACGATTACTGCCACAGGACTTTTAACTGCTGTGGGAGCCGACCTCGGTGGTGGTGGAATCACCAATGCGGGTGCTATCGCTGGAGCCTCCACCATTACGGCTACGGGTCTGGTCACTTCAGTTGGTTTGGACGCTGGGGCTGGAGCCATTACTACCACAGGAACTGCTGACTTAGGAGCCACCACGGTTGATTCATTGGATGCTTCGGCAGGTGGAATTACCAACGCTGGAGCCATCGCTGGTGCTACGACTATTAACGCTTCTGGGTCAGTCACTTCAGGCGGTTTGGTTTCCACGGGAGCCGTAGACCTTTCGGGTGCCGCATCAGTTACTGTCGGTGCTTATTCACTCCCCGTAGTAGATGGTGCAGCCGATTATGTGCTGAAAACCGATGGTTCGGGAACTGTTTCTTGGGCTGCCGACACTGGCAGTAGCACACCCGGAGCCAGCGGAGATATTTTGCTTTCTGATGGTTCAGGAGGCTTCTCAGTAGATGCTTCCTTTAACATTGATACCACCAACGAATTGTTGCAAATTGGTGCGGCTGGTTCAGTCTATGGTGCTTTTAAGAGCAACACAGCGGCTATTACTACGGGCAGTGCCACCACCATTGATTCCTTTGCGGGCGGCACCTATGCAGGAGCCAAGTATGTTATCACTGCTACCGATGATGTTGATGGTTCGGCTCAAACCACTGAGATTGTCGTGGCTGCTGACGGAAGCGGGTCTTCCTTTGTTCCTTTCGCAGATGTCTGGACTGGCTCTCAACTATTCACAGTTTCGGTCACGGCGGCGGCTACACCTGAAGTGCAAGTCACTCGTTCTGGTAGCAACAACCTGACGGTTCGTTTCTTGCGACAAACCATTGCTGCCTGATAAGGTTCAAATAGCAGCAGCCCCCATAATTTCTTATGGCTGAAGTTCCTTTTCGTTTTAACGATGGTTCGGCTTCGGACGAGATTACGGCTGTTGGAACAATTACGGGCGGAACCCTTACCGATGGAACTTTGATTATCTCTGGAGGAATCATTACTTCTTCCACTCTCGCCAGCCCTATCATCACCGGCGTTATTGCTCTCAACTCTAATTCCACTACTGTTCCACCTCTAACTCTCACCGCTTCCAGCCTTAACGATGGAGTCGGTGCTCTTCGCATTGATTCGGTGGAACCGGATATTTACCTCAACGACACCAACGGTGGTTTCACGACGGTTACTTTTGCTAATGCTGGCACGGCTTCTGCCGCTTTCGGACGCAACAGCGGCGACGATTTTTACATTACCGTTACTGCTGATGGTTCCACTTGGCGAAACGATACTTTGGTCGTGGACCACGATACTGGCAACATCGCTGTGGGCTATAAGTTCAATGTCGGAACCGGAGATTTGCAGATTAACGGCACAGACATTACTGCTACGGCTACGGAACTCAACCAACTTTCAGGCATAACTCTCGGCACAGCCGCTTCCGCCAATACTGGAGATTTTGCTACGGCGGCTCAAGGTGCTTTGGCCGATACTGCCTTACAGACCGTCGCTGTTGATGGAGTCACCATTACGGGTGATGGAGCCGGAATCCCACTCTCTGCTGTCGGCGGAGGTGGAGGCACACCCGGAGGCAATCCCGGTGATGTTCAAGTCAATGATGGAGCAGGTGGTTTCGGAGCCGCTACCAACCTTCAAGATGTGGCCTATCTTCAAACCGTAGCCACCGATGGAACCACAATTACTGGCGACGGTGCGGGAACGCCACTTTCCACCACAGGATTAACAGAAACCTGCATGGTTCGTCTTGATACCAGCATCGTCAATTTTGCTCCCACAGGTGCTTACACCTTGATTCAATCAAATGTCCCCAACCCTGCAATTTGGGATGCTTCGCCTCCGAACCCTAACTTTGATGCCAATACAGGATTATACACCGTCGCAACCGCAGGTGTGTATCGCATCTCTTGGAGCGTTGCCTTCCGTTTCACAACAGCCGGTCAAACACAGGCTTCTCGTATTTATGTGAATGGCAGCCCTGCCGCACAAGGAACCGCCAGCACAACGGGAAATTGGCCTGTTCCGGGTGGTTCCATTCTCTTGACTCTCAATCCCGGTGATACCGTAGGACTTTACGGCTACATTTCCCAAGCGGGAACAAACCTCGTCGGTGATACCACATCGGTTGGAGCCGTTCAAATGAGCATAGAGAAGGTGAGCGTATGAAGACTATGAATGAAGCATTAGAGGCTAATGTTGTTGGCTACGAAGGTTGGTTGCATGGGTGTGTCCAAGACGACGGCAACGGCTCTTATTTCCGAAGGGATTTGTGGCCTACCGCTGAATTGGGTGAAGCACCCACCGACGAACAAATTGCGGCTTGGATGGCGGCTTAATTTTCTGTTGAAAGGATGGTTAGATTCAAATAGCAGCAGGGCATAATAAATACTATGGGTGCTTCATACAGCGGTTCAGGAGGTGCTGGCTCACCTACGATTAAAACTGAGGCGGACGGAGGCACAGTTTCTGGGATAACCAACATTACACCAGACCCGACCCTTAATTTTGTAGCAGGTGCGGGAGTTACACTAACTGGAACTACCTCTAATACCATTAAGATTTCTGCTACGGGTGGCGGCGGTGGCTCAGGAACAGTCACTTCTGTTGCTACTACTGCTCCCATAACGGGCGGAACTATCACTACTTCTGGAACTATCGGCATTACTCAGTCCACTACTTCTACCGACGGCTACCTCAGTTCAACAGATTGGAATACCTTTGACGGCAAACTAACCAGTTTCAACTATGCTAATGATTCTGGAAGCACAGCCATTACTGATGGCGAAACTATCGCTGTTATTGGAGGCACGGGAACTGATGTGGTGGCAGGAGGTTCCGCTAACATTTCAGTCGTTAATCTCAGCGACACCGCTGTAACTGCGGGTTCCTACACCAATGCCGATATTACTGTGGATGCTCAAGGACGAATCACCGCTGCGGCTAATGGCTCAGGCGGTGCCGGAACCGTAACTTCTGTTGATGTATCTGGAGGAACCACCGGTCTGACTTACTCTGGAGGACCAATCACTACCTCTGGAACTATCACGATGGCTGGAACTTTGGCTATCGCTAACGGTGGAACTGGTGCTACCACGGCTTCGGATGCCAGAACCAATCTCGGATTGTCGCAATCACAGGGTAGTGCTAACCAATTCAATGTCGCTAACGGTAGCGGAGGTTGGTCTTCTGCGGCAGTCTATTACCACACAACGGGAAGCGGTGGAATCAAAATCGGCAATTCGGGATTACCCAATTGGCCGATTAACGCACAGGCTTCGGGTTCACAGAGTTTCATAGGAAGGTTCGTCACCCAAACCACACAATGCAAACTTTCTTTTATGGATGCTACATCCAGCACTTCTGCCGTAGCGTTTGGTGCGGAAGCCAGCCAAGCATTGATTATTTCTAATACCACGGAATACCTTTTCCCTTCCTCCGATGGTTCCAGCGGAGATGTTTTGACTACGGATGGTGCTGGAAACCTCAGTTTTACCACCGTTTCAGGCGGAGGAGTCGCAATCGGAGATACTGTAACTGGTGCTACCCAAGGTTCAATTTTGTTTGCTGGTGCTGCTGGTGTTTTGGCTCAAGATAACACTAACTTTTTCTGGGATGATACCAACGACCGCCTCGGTATTGGAACAGCCACCCCAGCATTCAGTTTAGACATCAACGGAGGAACTGCTAACACTATCGGAATCATGCGTTCCACCGATGCTACGGCTCGTCTTAACTTTGTGGACGACACCACCACTTCTGATACTCATGTTGGTATCGGAGCCACGGGCAATACTGTTAATCTTTATTCTAATAACGGCATTGTGCTAACTGGTGAGGCTAACGGCAACATCACCATCACTAACAATCTCAACATTGATGGCAACCTTAACCACGATGGAAACAACATCGGTTTCTTTAACACTGCACCCACCACCCAACAATCTGTGACGGGACCCGGTTCTCAGGTTCCCGCTTTTGACCCTCCTACGGCTACGCCTAACGAATTATCACTTCGGGCAGCCATTGATAGCCTCGGCTCTGCATTAGCGGCTTACGGAATTATTACTTACACACCATGATAATCTTAAATAGCAGCGATACTAACGATTGCTTATGGGTGAACGCTTCTCAGGAAGTAATATCTCCGCAGGAGGCACATGGGTTACCTCTGGAGATTTTCTGATTGAAGTCGCCAAAGGCAACATTCCCGGACACTCTTTAGTGTTTAAATATGGTCGCAATCCCGATATTGATGCGGGAACAGACCCCGAAGAAGTTTGGACTTATGGAGGGACATATACTTACAACGATACGCCGTCTATTCAATATATTTCCAGTGATAACGCTTTAGATGTTGGTATGGAAATTACAGTAGAGGGTCTGGATGCGAATTATCGGGAACAAAGCATCACAGTGGTGTTGAACGGTCAAACGCAAACCCAAGTCGGCACAGGAGAAACCTTTGTCAGAGTATTTCGTGCTTACAATTCTGGACCCTTAGAATTTGCAGGTAATGTTTTGATTTATGATGATACCGTGACTTCAGTAACTCTGGGGGTTCCCACTCCTGCATCCAGCATCAAGGCCCAAATCACGGCTCTGGACCAACAAACCTACATGGCTCTTTGGACAGTTCCTGCGGGAAAGACTGGATTTTTTATGGGCGGCTCAGTTTCTATCACAGTGGGTGCCGCAGCCTCTAAATCTGCGGTGGTTGAATTGCGTTTCCGATTACCCGGAGGAGTGTTTCGCAGTGGTGAATTAGTAGGCATCTCCTCTTCTGGCTCTTCTCAATTTTCCCAAGACCTCCGAGCCTTAGGTCCGCTTCAATTTCCCGAAAAAACCGATATTCAGGCTCGTGTTCGTTCCACTTCGGCCAACGATACAGGCGTATCCGCTTATTTTTCCGTGTTAGTAGTGGACAATGCCTATCTCAACTGAGTTTAATTGTGAAGGCTTAAATAGGTAGAACTCTACATCAACTCTATGCCCGAAGTAACCCTGACCGAAAAGCAATGTGAGTTTCTTTACAACTTGCTGGACAATGTTAATCTTGCTGGGCGTCAAGCCATTATGATTGTGGGTGGTATCTTGGAACAAATTACTCCGCATTTGTCGGAAGAAGTTCTCAATCCACCTGCACCTGCCCTTGACGACAGTGAGTGAAACTTAAATAGCAGCAATACGGAGTATTGCCTATGATTGATGGCTCTAAATTGGTAGGGTTCGGAGCAATTATGTTTGTGGCAGGGCGTGTTTTACAAGCCGCCGACTTTGACCGCAACACCACTGCTATTTCTACGGCAGGTCTGACCTTGCTGTTGTTAGGTGGAGCCGACATGGTTTTTGAACAGCAAATTGCGGCTAAAAATGCGGATAATTTATACTTAGAAAACGAGCCTGATGAGGCTACCATTGATGCGATGGCAGGATTGGGATTGCAGGAGTGATTGAGTTTGGCTCTGCCCCGACCTATTAATTGGCTGCAAAAGCCCGCCCCTCCCTATACCAACACCACGGTCTATGAGGAAAAAATCCGACGCTTGGAATTAGAGAACTTTGAGTTACGCCAACGCATAGCGACGGCAAAAGAAGGAGTAGAAGACTTACAATCCAGTTTAGAACCGGCTATTGAGGAAATCACCGAGTCATATCAAAATCAAATTCAAGCCTATCGGGAATTACTGGCAGGAATGGCTCAAACCTTTGAAGCATTAGTGGCCGTTAATACAGGTCTTCCTCCAGAGATGCTGCAAATACTGGTAGACCGACTTCAGCAATTTAGAGATTAACCATACATAGAATGGTTGTCTGAATCAGAGATTGGTTTTGTGGTTTTTTCCGAGTCGCTCAAACCTTTGGCTACATCTACCATGGCTTTCAATACGGCTTTGATTTCTGTCATTTCGGAGTGCAATAAATCATTCATCTCCAAGACTGACACCAATTGCTCCGAAATGGATTCCAGCGTCACATCGGGCGGAGTGACTTCTGGTTCGGGAGCATCTTCCATATTTTGATTTTGGTTGGCTTGCTATTTGAACCTTCAGTTTGAATCTGAATCTTCCGTCGGTTCGGGAAGTGGTAGAGCCGATTGACTCAGGATATTTTTGTCTTCAAAAGTGTCCTTGACCCACCGAGAAACCTGCTCATACAGCCCCTCAGTATAATTGTCTGCTCCATAGCGAGCCACCAATTCCGCCATCAGTTTATCGTATTTGGCGACCGCCCCGTGAGTTACTGTCAAAATAATGCGTCCATCGCAGCGGATTTCTTCAGTTTCTCCTGAAAAGGGATTTTGCTTGGTTTCCAATACGGTCATACATTGCCCCGAAATCGGTGGGCGGCGATATTTGGCCGCACACTTGGGACAGCGAACTTTCTGCTGCCCATAAGCCCGCAGATTTCCTCGCATATCACGAATCAAGTGTCGGTTAATCAAACGAGAAGATTGGTCTACATTATCTACTGACTCTAAGCAATCTCCCAAAGCGAACTGAGCCATGGTTTTCTGTCGCATAGAATCCAGCGTGTTATAGGGATTGTTGGCTGGACCTTCGGCACAGTCGCTGGTATCATGAGTAAAATTCTGCCCCACATATTGCAGGTCAGTGCCTAACACAGATTCTACAATGGTAACTCCTGCGGCAACAGCGGCTTTGGCAGGGGCTGGAATCCAATCTCCATCCTCATCATGAGTTCCCAAGGTTAGTTCATAGAACTCTATGGGATAGCGGTCTACAATTTCTACATTCAAGGCTTCTTTATCAATTTCTGATGGCACGATTTTGGTGGTCAGAATCAGGGGTGCATCCATTTGCCCGCCCCGATGACCCGGCAAGAATTTCTTGCTAAAGTTAATCAGACCATCCATCAACAGCAATACAGCATCAATATCTCCATCACAATTACGCCGCTTGGCGGCATGGAAATAATGGTGTCCATAGTGTCCTTTAATATCGGCAAATCCAATAATGCGAGCCAGAATCGCACCGCTGGTGTGTGGAGCGATGCCCATAACATAGTGTCCAATCAAGTCTTCTACTCGGTCGCACTGATAATAAGCGGGTAAATCATACATTTTTTGCAACAATTCATCCATGTAATTGGCAGTTGCCAAGATTTGTTCGGAGCAATTTCGGGGGAGCACTACATCTTGAGGACGAATTTCCAAGACATCATCGGGAGTGGAACAATCATAACCCAATTCCTGAGCCTGAGCCACGGTCATCCCAATTTCTCTGGGTCGGAAGTGAGTCATGGTAATGTCTACCATATCAAAACGAATTGTTCCATCACGGAATGTGCTGATGCCGTGTTTAAACCTTAAAATGCCCTTCAGAGGATGTTCGGGGATTTTTTCTCCAGAGGTAATGCCCTTGACACCTTTGATTTTACCATCTGCGATTTCTGCGGTTTCCAACGCCGACTCATACAAGGATTTTAATCCGACGGATTCCCATTTTAATCCGACAAAACGAGTTTCTTGTCCACAGCATACACCCCAGATAGTTTCGGTTTCGCACACATCACACATTCTCCAACCCGTTTCCACTTGTTCATCTTGGTCAGCGGCAGTGCGAAGCAAGCGGAGGCTTCCTACATTGAATCCTACGGGAAAATTGCAGTGAATCGGAGGCTTCATTTCTCGCAACTTACTACCCTCAGGTTTTCCCATACGACCGCCAATACGAATTGAAACTGGGTTGCGAACCTCAAACGCACAGAAATTCTGAATAGTTTCTAAGGCGGAATCGGTTTGTGTCAAATTTGACACAAAATCCCGGAGCGTGTTTAGTTGGGACCAAAGATGCAACAACAAGGAAGATTTTGTCCCAGAAATTTGACCCGCAGCCGTAATATCAATGTTCAGACGATAAATCAAGTCACGAACTTCGTCTGCGACCGTGGCTGTTCCCGCACAAGAGTCTACCGAAATGCCTTGCAGCAAATCAATAAGTTCATCAGAACTGATGTCTGCAAAGTGAGCCACATACTCTGGAGCCATCGGCACACCCAGATTCTGAGCCTGTTCTAAAGCCTCGGCAAAATTTGTAGGATATGTAAGTTGCTGCTTACCAATTTCCAATTCGTGCCATTCCTTAACATAAGGGCTGGGAGCCAGCGGATGATTGTTTTCCAAGAACTCACCAACTGGCACTAAGATTTCGCCCAAATCCCAGATTCGGGCGATATTCCATTCCTCCTCAGTCGGATTGGCATCAGGTAAGTCTTCCATATTTTGAATCCTGCGGGCTGAACCATCGGCAAACTCTACATAAGGACCCTCAATGCTATCGCAAGGTGTTACCACTGTGGCCTTGCCCGGACGCTCATATTTCATTTGAGTTCCCACAATCAGAAACGAACCTACGGCTCGCATAGAAGCCGGATGAATAGCAGTGGTCGCTAATCCAGCCAATCGGCTGCGACCATATCGGAGGCGGAATCCACCTCGTTGCATCGGTTGAGAGAAAATGGGTCGTCCTGCTAACACATCGCCCAAGAACTTATAGTTGGGTTCAATGGTCGGCTTGGCCGACTCACCCGATTTTGACCCTGTAAATTGATTCAACCATGACCATTCCTCAAAGCCCAGAGCCTCAGTATATTTCAGGATTTTCGGAGCCTTCAGCACCAGACCTTCACACATTACCAAAAGCATCCCTTCTCTCACTTTGTTAGTCGGCACTCTGGGTAGGTCACGCTGACCCGAAACCTCTTCGCCCACACCTTCGCCATCAATATAGACAGGACAATTATAGGCAATCACTTCCAACTGCGGGTTGCTGGGTCGGTATTGTAGACCACGAGAGTATTTGCTCACTTCTTCTTTGTAGCGTTCTGCTTCCTCAAAAGTAATCTGCGGCGGCACTAAACCAAAATCACGCCGAATAATATCTCCAATTAGCACCGAAAGGGCTTGTCCGGTTCCACCTGCCGACCGAATTGGACCCGCATAGTTGATAGCCAGTGATTTGCTTCGGTCTTCATTAGTCACAATCCTGCACGACACCACACCTTCCAGCGGAGCCACAAGGATTCCTTCAGTTAGCACCGCCAGACCCGCACACACACCATGATAAATACACAGAGCCGCCAGAGTTTCGTCCTTGATTTTTACCTCTTCGGATTCAAAACGCTCCAATGTGGCTTGATAATCTGTGGTGATTCCTTCTGAGTAATCCAATCGCATTCCCGTCCCATCACAAGCATCACACGAAACTGTGCGGCGACCCTTTTTGACGGTTTTTTCTCCGCCACAGGCTTCGCAGTCTTGTTTGACCCCATATAGCCACGATTCAGCAGTAACAATTCTGGCGATGTCCAGAGCCACCATTTCCCGATTACCATCATGAGCGTCGGTCAGGGAACGGATTTGCTCTGCTGTTCGCCGTGGATGAAGAAACTCCAACAGTTTTTGGCAACGGTCAGCAAGGTCAAAGGCTTGCGGAATCTCTACTGCGATACGAGGGTCCAGACCCTTAGCACGAGCCGCTTCTGCAATCTCGTAGGCGGCATCTGCATCGGATTTGAGTCGGTCAATATATTCGTCATGTGTCCATGATGGCATCCGCTACACCCAATTATTTAGGGGTGTTGCTACCTATTTAACATCAGGCTTGTGAGGCAGCAGGAGGAAATCGGCGGTCTTCGTCATCATCGTAGCCCGGAGGCGGAGGCGGATAGGACTCTACGGGAATCAGAATCCTACGCTGTCTTGTAGGAGGTTCAGGAGTTTGTGGTTCGGCATCAGGAACTTGAGAGAGATACCATGCCTCTTCTTCAGGAGTTAATCGGTTATTGCCTCGCATGGCAGGTCCGATAGATTCAGATTCGGGAACTATTACTTCGCTAACACACACCAACGAACCAATATACCCTGAAACATTGGTGGTTGGATTTTCCTCTGGCATCTCATCGGCGTAAAACAAAAGTTGTGAGCGATGTCGTCCTGAACCAAAATCTCTCCAACCAAAGTCGCTATATCCTCGGTTTAAGCCCGCTACCCAAAATTCTATTTCCGCACGAGCCTCCTCCACAGAATCAGCATAGAAATAAAATCCGCTTTGCATTTGCACTGTGCGGTTTCCCTGCGACCATTTCCATTGAAACACCGATTTGGATTCGGAGGGCTTTTGCATCCAATTAATCGGAGTCGGTAGGCTCATGATTACGCCCCACATTTTTTCTGGTGATAACGAATCGCTTCTCGGTTGTAAGCCTTGAAATCTTCACCACAATCAGGACACCGGAGGGTCAATCCGAATTTTTCCAAAGTATCAATTTTCTTGGATTTTTCCGACAGACTCTCATCAGAATAGTTACAACCATAACATCGCCATTTGAGTCCCTTGCCAGTGGTTTCTCTCATAAACAAGGTTTCTGAGCCACATACAGGACATCCCCGCTCTCCGTGAATGTTCATCTTAGGGAATCTTCGCAGCATGGCTTCAATATAGGCTTCTTCCGTAGGATAGTAATCTCCTCTTTCATTAAGTTGCATCGGTCGTAGTGAACCCCAATCAGAACCCTGTTCTGATTCCCATTCGGCCGAATCACCAATATGCTCTGGCTTTTCTTCCTTCCACTTGATGTCTTCCCAGTCCTCTGGCACAGATTCTGAGTCAAACTCCAAGTTGTCCACTACGGTCGCAAGTTGCAGTAACTCATCGTAGGCTTCGGCCCAATACTCATCACGGTAAGTAATGGTTTCCGAGTCATGAGTCCACAACCAGATTTCTATGCTGGACGCTGTAAATTGCACTGTGGCGTGATGCTTCAACCTCAGGTTCAAATCGTCCGCAAACTCTACCAACTGCCATGTGGTATTGTAATCAGCGGTCGCAATGTGACGATACAAGGCTGGATGACCTTCATACTCAATCAATTCCCAGTTTTTAGGAATCGCATCCGATTCGGCACGATACTTGCGAACTACGGCTCTGATGTCGTCACTATAACGAGCCGATTGTTTTCCAGCCTTAGTTGCCGCTGCTTTTTGTCGCTTGGCTTTGGCGTATAATCCTTTCTTTTTCAGAGCCTCTACTGCTTTGGCTGGGAAATAAGGTTCACCTGTATCAGAAGAGTTCTTACCAGAGGCTGTCCGCCATTTTTGTTGGCTCCAGTTGCTTAGATTTTTCTGTGATTGCGTTTTCTGGCCCTTGTAAGCGGCTAAACCCCGCTTTTCGCAAGCCGCCTCATATTGGCGTTTTAACTCTTGTGATTTGCGAGCCGACCATTGACCCGCTTTAGTTCCCATTATCGCCTGAGCCTTAATTTTCTTCTTGAGTCGTCTACGAATCTTGGCTTGGGCTTTGCCATAAGTAGCCTCGTAGTTGTCTTCGGCTTCAAATGTTTCCGCACGATTTCCGACTACGGAATACTTCAACGGTTGATAACCTTCAATAGCGGAAGATTCTGTCAATTGTTCGGGTGAATAATCACTCAAAGTTTGGTCAGGTTGATAGGCTGCCTCATAGGTTTCTGCCACAAACGGACGAGTTTCTTTGTAGCGAGGATAATCACTACTACCCCAGAACCAGCCGGTTTTACCCTTTCGTAAGGTCATGGGTTTGCCACGACTATCAAAGGCCACTTGCGGGCGAGTTCTGTTGATTTCCTCCAGACGATTCGCCAAGTTATCGGCCCAGCCCTGAACCCGATGCACACGCTTGGGTTGAGTCACTAATGTTTCAAAACCTGCCTCATCACGATAGATGACTTGCACTCGGATAGCGTCTTTTCCCACGCCACGAGATTGATTTTGCTGTTGCCCATAGCGATTGATGCCTGTATAGACTCTAACAAAGTGATTCGCCCGACTCGGAACTGGTCGTTGATAGACCCATTCTTTCACTGGGCGTCTTCGGTAAGTCAAATCCACTGGCTGGAATCGCATGGGACGCAAAAAAGCATCCATCTCCTCTAACGAAACAGAGTAGAACTCAGCCATAGCCAAACATAGTTTGGCCTGTTATTTAAGTTTCACTCAAGGAGTTCAGCCATGCGGTCGCTCAACAGAAGCAGTGCCGATGCCCACAACCCGACAAAAATGCCAAGGTTTTCATCGTGGGCAAAATAAATGGCAATACTACCGATGATTGATGCGAGGCTTGCACCCAGTCCAATCTTTTTCCAGTTCATTCATTTCCCTCCAGTCGGTTAATCAGAGTCAATTTAGTGCCGCTAACAGGAAGTCCAGCCGCCTTCAATCGCTCTTTGAGTTGTGCTACGGTCAGTGCCGTCAAGTCTTCTTTCAATTCTTCTGCTTCCGCTTCCACCACCTCAGTGACGGCTTCCACGATTTCATCCACAGAATCACCAGATTCCACGGCTTCTACGGTGGTTTCTACCACTTCGTCAGCCGCTTCCATGATTTCTTCTACTGCATCAGAAAGTTCCACATCTACGCCCGTAGCCGATTCAATAGCATCTTCTACGGCATCCAGAGTGTCTTCAATCTGGTCTGCAATCTTGTTTCGGTTTTTCGTCCACCAGCGAGCCGCTGCACCGGCAATTACCACGCCAGCCGCACCTGCCAGATACATCATTTCTTGTTCCATCGTTAATTCCTCAGGTTAAATTACCATTTAGATACTACCTATTTAAGAATGAACCCTGAAACCGAGTTTCACTCTATTTCATCCAGCAAATCATACTCATAACTGACGGTAATTGGATATTCTTGGCGTTCTGCGGAGGTTAGGAACATCACTTGCCACAGACCTGAGGCCGCCCGCTCTGACGCAGTTCCGAAATCACCTAACCAGACCCAATTTACGGGGCTAACCAGACCCGAAGCAGGTTCCACACCCACCGTCACATCGGGAGCCATGCGAATATCATATCGTTCCAAAAATTGCTCCAACCGACTCAACATCATAGAACCATCTGCGGCGATTCGGCCCGCCACCCCTGCTGCGGAGGCTACTGAAGCATTGCCTAAAAATCGGTTAGCCAATCCTGTATTCACAAAATCTGGGGCTTCTAAATAGGCTCGCAGAGCCTCTACAATTGAGGCTTGGTAAAAAGGTCCTACTTCGCCAATAGCCAGCGTAGAAGGAAATGAATTAAAATCCACTTGCCACCAAATATCTGCATATTCTGGGTCGGCATCCGCTTGTTGAGCCTCTGGCCCGGCTTGTTCGCCTCGTCCTTGCACAGAATCGTTGAGTCCAATCAAACTACCATGCAAGGTCATACTATATTCTCGGACTCCCACAAAATTGGGAGTCCAAGTGTTGCCAATCTTGACGATTACTGGACGCATTGTTCCAGACTCATCAGGCAACATCTGATTACTCATGGTTCGCACTGTGGTAGCCAGCCTCCGAGCCACTGCTGTGGCAGATTCACCTGACCAGATACCTTCCAAAAACTCTGGGACTTTCTGGGCTGCGGTTCGGATGATTTCCCAACGACCGCTCCGGTTTCGTTCCATTCCAATGCTGTTTTCTCGTAGAAACAGTTTCATGGTTCGCACTGTGGTGCCAACTCCACGAGCCGCTGCCGAAAATGATTCGCCATTAGCAATCACTCTGGCGACCGCTACCGCAGCACGATTGGCGGCATCAGCAGTTAGTGGCATAATAATCTGACGGGCGGTTTCCTATTTAAGAGTTAGTGTGTTAGCACAATATAATCGCTACCATCGGGATTGGCTTCTCGTCGCAGGTATCCGCCTTTTTCTAATTTTCTCAGGTCAGCATCAGTGATTCGCTTTCCGACCATGGCTCCACGCAGCGTTTTCAGGTCTAAGCGTTCATTGTCTTTGATAATATCCTTAATGGCTTCAAACAACCGCAGGTCTTCACCCGACATTCCGGCTTCTAACTCATCCAATGGGAAGTTTTCATGGAGGGTCCGGAGCGACACCAACATAATGTCCATGGCTTCAGCGATATGTGCATCGTCTACGACTCTGGACCCATCTAACCGGGCGAAGGCCCGACACAAGTTAGTGAACTCTTGGTATTTTCTCATGTCTTTTTCTGACCGAGCCAAAAACACCTCCACAAACTCTGGAAGATTCTTGATATAGCCATGATAGGTGTCACGGATGGCCGACTTGATGTCTTCCGACATTGCGGGTTTAATCATAGAAACTTTTCGTAAGTATTCACGGGCGAAAGTTCGCCACATAGTCATTTCTCGTTTGATTTCAGGGTCATCAAACTTGCCGTTCATGGCATCCATAATTTTCTCTTCAATCATGCGTTCCGCTTCGGGACCACTCAACGACATTTGAGTAAAAATCAGGGTCAATCGGCTGAGAATCTGGTAAGTGTAATCACCGAAACTCTCCAGCATATCGGTTTTCTTGTGGGTTTCTCCGTCCCAATGACGAGGCGGATTGCCCAGAAACATCATATTGACGCAACCGGGCCGAGAAATATCCATCTGACCTTTTTGCATTTCAAATTTGCCGTTAGCCATGACATTCATCAATTCGCCAAACACCATGTCGTCCCAAGTTTGGAACTCACTCACTGCCAATCTTTCGTGATTCATTTTCGGAATCAATCCCAATTCAATGCTACTCAAGTCGTCACCACTCATGGCACCAAATAGCCCCGCAATGGTGGACATTTTGCCCGAACCTGCGACACCCACTGGCACCAGCGGTTGCACTACTCTTTCAATCAGGTGGTCTTTGCCTTCACCCATAGAAGTGACCAGTCCGATATGGAGCAAATCACCCTTGTTTTGAGGGCTAAGACAATAGAGCATCACGGCTTTCTTCAGGATTTCTGGTGAGTAAAACTCACTCCACAAAGTTTCATCCCGCATCAACAAGTCCAAGGGTCGTATCCCATTGGCTTGGCAGAGGTTCAAAAATCGCTGCAATTGTTCATCAGTCATCTGTGATTCCATATGGTTCTTGAGTTGATAAACTCGGTGAACCAGAAACACTTTGTCCCGATTAACAATATGATAGCAACCTTCTACACCAATGTTGGTGCCGTTTCTGAGAGATTCCCTCAGCGTCATCAAAGACTTTTCTAACGCCTCGTTAGTCTGACCCTCTGGCACCGAAGTGCCGTTGTGAATCAAACACTCCACTGCAAAGTTGCCGTCGCTTATCGTGAACCAAATACCTGTTTCCTCAGGATTGGGACTTCGTGGATTTAGGGGTTGCGTGTCCATCTTGATGCAGATGCCCGAACCCTGATTCTGCCACGAGCCAGTAATCTGGCTGCGAAATACAGGTTCAACCGAGATTTGGAACTCAGGATAGCCAGCGACACAAGTTTGGGCGAACTCCCGAATTGCTTCTGGAATTGCTTCGTTCACTCACCATCCCTCCGCCTCCAATTGCGGGTATCACCTATATCAAGTCCCACCTCAGGGGCAGAGGACAATCTCCCAGAAAATCTGGGGTCTTGCTTACGCTGGAAGGTCCAGACCTCCGCCCCCAAAGGGACAGGTGGTGCGATGCGGGGTTGTGAAAGCGGTTCTGCCTCAGTCATCCTGCTTGAGTTGGTCTTCGTGAACCTCAGGAAGAGAGTCACGGTCAGCCACTCCACGGAAGATTGCGAAGAATTGCTTGTAATCACGGCCAGTCTTTTGGGACTTCTCCATGCGTCGGAGCCAGTCCACGGTGACAGGGAGGGAAACCTCATCGTTGTTGGTCACATTGTCGTTGAGGAAGCGTTGGAAGTCGTTCTGCTCATAGGAACTGAGCCAGATTGTGATTCTGCGACCCTCAGCAGGTTCGCCTTCGTTGCCGGGTGCAATCATACGGACTGCGGTGCTGACGGAGCCAAGAGGGGATTCAATACCATCGGTGTATCCTTCAAGAGTGTAACCCTTATACACATGGTCCATCTCAGGCTTGAAGGTTTCGTAGTTCACCAGAGCACGAGTTGGTCGCTCTGGTTGAAGTTCCTTAAGTTCGCTCAAAAATGCTGCTACATCTGTGTTGTTTTCTGCCATATTTTTCATCTCCATTTGTTTTTTGTTTTTTGTTTTCGCCAGTTTTTGTTGCTGGGCTAATTTTCAATGTGTAGCACGACCTATTTAAGATAAGGCTTTGGAAGCAAACTATTTATACTGACCTGCACACTGCGAGCCTGTTGATTCTAAAGGTTCAAATACTAACTCGTCAAATTGAAATAGCAAGACAACCCAATTATCATTATGTCAGACGATTCGTCCAGTTTGGAAGAGCGAGCCAAGATTCTGGCTGAGGCCACAGGACGCTCCTATGAAGATGTTTTAGCCGACCTTGCCGATGACGGTATTCTCAATTCGTCCAATACCTCAGGCCCAGATTTAGTGACCCAACTCAAGGAAGCCGCTGAATTGATTACCACAGTGCAGAACATCAACAAACAAGTCACTGAAAACACGGTTCTCAATGGAGGAGAAAACAAAACCGAAGTCAAGGTAGAAACCACTTTGGAAGGCGATATTATTGACCGAGCCATTGAATCGGCACAACGCAAAGCCGACAATTTCAAGAAACTTCTGCTGACACTAACTCCTATTTTCTTACTACTCACAGGTGGTGCTGGTTTAGAAGTTCTCGGCGTTACTGATATGATGGGTTCTGATGACTCAGACCCTTATGACTACGAAGTAGTTTGGGGTTGCACCGCTTGGGATGCTGAAAATTATGACCCGTATGCCACAGATGATGACGGTTCTTGTTATTGGGGTAATAACGGTGGAGGTGGGCCGCCGGATTGTGAACCAGATTGGTGGTGGCAAAACGAAGCCATTTTTGACCACGACCATAACGGACAAGGATATAATAACGACCTTCGTGTGCAAGTGGACTTCCGAGATTTGAACCAATGCAACATTCACATGAACAACGGCTACTTTGAAATCATGGTCGGAGATGAGTCCCGCATCTTAGAATATAACTTCCACGATGAGTTCACTATCAACGAGCATTACCTTGACCTCGCTGCGGGCGACTACTATGTAACTGTGGATTACTACACCTATGATGGTTCGTCTTGGTCGGGTCCAACCGCATGGGTCACGATGGAATCCGAGCCGACTTGTGCTACGGACTTGATTCACAAAGATGCTGAATTGTCTTTGATTAACGGCAACGAATTAGAAGTCGCCATGATTATTCAATCCAACAACGATTGTGAAGACGACATAGATTTCATGTTTAGCCTCTACCACAACAACACTTACCAAAGCACCGTTGATTACGGAGTCTTACCTGTTTTCACCGTTTCGGGAACGGGCGAATACCGAATCACTTTTGCCCATAGCGATTGGAAGAATCTCGGAGAGGGTCTTTGGAATCTTGAAACCCGGTTTTACACCGAATCCGATGGAGAAGTTTGTTGCATAATGAAAAACAAGGTTGAAGTTAAGGTTGATTAAGCCATCTTTAGATAACAAGTCCACCAATAAGGAATCATGGCTATACTCAAAGACACCGTTCTTGTAGCGGTTGCCACATTGGGTGTTGGTTCAGTATTTATGGAATTATT
>Ga0099850_1000142_pt1 | contig 29980 bp, 31 predicted proteins | sample CB_VirMetaG_5_FD_79182 | JGI IMG/M metagenome (GOLD analysis project Ga0099850, IMG submission 79182) | Freshwater to marine saline gradient viral communities from Chesapeake Bay - CB_1508_1D Viral MetaG | ecosystem: Environmental > Aquatic > Marine > Coastal | place: USA: Chesapeake Bay... | reverse complement strand
CGTACTTCACGGAATCTCTGGGCATGTGTGGTCTGCACTAGCTGTGGGGGTAACGTACCTAGATACGCACAAGTAGTTGTGTGTTACGCTTGGAGCGTAACCGATAAGTGTCTTCTCCTTGCGGTTACGCCTCCTGATGCCTCGTCGGAGTGGTTAATCGGTTTCCTGCTCCGGCGGGGCTTCTTTTTGGAGTCATGAGTATGGTCATTAAAGAAGACAAATTTCCAGAATACGTTTGGAGTAAACCTTGCCCTGGTGGTTGCGATGATTGGGTATGCGAATCGCATCAGCTTCATGTTTATGAATGTGAGTGTCCAGACTTTGAAACATTTTTAGATCAGGGGTGGAATCCTTACGATGGCGAAAGGCTAAAAGGGGAACGATTAATAAACATCATCCCCCGATACAAGTACGAGTAAGTGCTAGAGTCTGCCGGGTACACAGGAATATGGCTAGCTGCCTTTGTCGGGGCAGCTTTCTTTTTGCCCGTCGGTGCTTTAGCAGCGGTGTGTGTAGCTGCAACACCAGCGGTCGGACTAAACCCTTTAGTTGTTGGAGTTGTAGCAGGGTCAGCAGAAGCACTAGGGGAGTTGACCGGATACGCTGCTGGTGTGGGCGGTAAGGGCTTGCTAGAACGCAGCAGGTTCTACCCTAAGGTAAAGAGCCTGATGACTCGCTACGCAGGACTGGTGATATTTACAGCAAGCGTTATTCCGAATCCAGTGTTCGACATCATGGGCGTAGCTGCTGGCAGCGTCAGGTATCCGCTACGAAAGTTCTTGCTAATAGTCTTTACAGGTAAGACCATCAAGTTCTCTTGGGTAGGCTTGAGTTGTTACCACGGACTGTCGCAACTATGGAGTTAAAAAAGTACCCCGCCTCGGAGAATCAATAAAACAAGGCGGGGCACTGGAACACAACCATGCGACTACTAGCAAAAGTCGCAACGGCTGATTTAGATTATAGCACACCAGCTACCATGTCACGACTATCTCTACCCTCTCCTCTCCTCTAGGGCATCTCCACTTTTGCAGGAAGATTCGGTCCACTTGGTTGTCATCTTCCCAAACCCCTGCTTCAGAGAGAGCGTCCATGACAGGCTTGAGTAGATTATCTGCGTCAGGCTTCTGTACGTGCGCTCCGGTAGTGCTAGCCTGCTTCTTTGGCGTTGCCTTCTGCCACGGAAGGTACGCATCTACCATGATTCCTACTGGCACACCCTTCGGTGCAGCTTCTGAGCCATGTGCTGCCCATCGCACCTGATCCATCCATGCTCTAACTTTCTTGTTGTTAGCCATGCTTGGGTGTCCGTTTCTCATGACGATGCGGATACTCTTAGGGGCAGCAACACCGGGGACTGTCAGTCGTAGTTCAGGCATCTTGATCCTCTCTTGACCAGACTAGTTCCGGTTCGATGAACGCTCCTGTTTCCATTGCGTACTCGTACATATCCTTACCACGGCACAGCTTCCAAGCAGGTCGTCCGTCGAACTGGTTCTTGTACTCGATGATGTGAGTAGTTTCCTGATCCTCATTACTTGCAATGATCTTGGCAACTACCATGATGTCGTCAGTGCTAGACATCAGTCCCCCCTGTGTTGTTCTAAGTGCCAGTTGAGTGACACAGTGCTGCCGAAAAACTTTTTACACCCGAAGGGGCACTGGTAAGTCGGCTGCCACTTGACGTTCATAGTTCAACCCTTGCTGTTGGTCGCCATCCACAATAGATGCAGGACAGTGCGTCTTCGATTTCATTACCGACCCCGATATGTAATCGACCATTGCACCTCGGGCATTCCGTTACCCCTGATATGTCTTCTTGAATAACAGGTCTTTTGGAAAGTGCTATTTGCTCGTCTCTTGTGTAGTGAAACTTCTTACGGTCTTTACGTGTCTCCCGCCTACACTGCCTGCACTCAGGGTAAGTGTTGCCATGCTTGCGGTGCCAGTAAGTATTTTCTTCTGTCATCCTGTGACCAACAGGGCAGTTCTCTTTTGTCTTTGGCATTACTTATTACACCTACACGTCGGGCAGACGGAATAGTGGACACCCTTGGACAGGGTTGAGTGGTCTACCCACCCGGTCATTTGGTACCAAATCTTTTCACCGTCACGAGTCGGTCGTGGTATTACTCCCCCAGCATTGCGTAGGTCTGAGACAACAGCAGAGAAGTTGAGTGGTCTGCCAATAGCTTCCCAAGTTTCGGTACGCTCATGTGGCTGTCCGTCACGCCAGTAGTTGAACAACCTAACTCGCTGCCCACTCCATCGTTTAAAGTCTTCAGGTGTAGGTATCCAAGGCGTGAGATTTACCTGTTCTTTACCGCAGATACAGCGTAATGATCCTTGGTAATCAACCTTCCATTTATCACGCCATACTTCACAGTCGTGTTCCTTCATTCCAAATTTTCTCCTTACTTGGAATACATTCCAAACCTATCAGGACAGTTTTCTAACCTTGGTTTTGGAATTCTTGTAAAGTTTTGAATTGGTCACAGTATTCGCTAACCAAGCAGTAGTTTTCACAGCGGGTGTTTGATCCTTGCCTATGCTCAAGTACCCAGCCCTTCTTGAAGCCCGGCTTCAGATCTAAGTTGTTCTCGTAAGCCCAAGTAAATGCTTCTTCTTTGGAGTCGAACAGCTTGCGCGCTCTTGTACTGTTAGCGTGAGTCTTTAGCGCATACTTGTCAGGCTTCGCCCATCGCTCTTCATCAGAGCATAAAGGCAGGGATGTTTCTGCATCCTGATGTAACCGGACACGCTCTTCAATGAAAGCCTTAGCTTCATCCTCAGACCACAGCTTTACATCGTGTGTCTCTGCGCCTAGCTGCGGGTAGTTACGGTCACGCTTGGCTTCCAGCTTGGACCAGTCCCGGTAGATGGCGATAATTTTTAGACCGTCTACCTTGAATCCATTCTCACGTAGCAGGTATGCGTACATGTTTAGCTGTTGTTCGTACTCTTCTGGAACAAGAACTTCGCCAAAGTAATCACGCTTAAACTTCCAAGCAGTCACGAACTTGTAGTCCGATACCACTCCCGCGCCATCTCCGGTCAAGGTGATGGTGTCTGTCTGCCCAGAGATAGTCCAGTCAAAGACCTTGGCAAACACTCTCTCTTCGGTCAGGGCATTGTTACTTTGCTCACCTGCACGTTCTAGCAGCAAGTGAACAAGCTGCCCGTAGAGAGCGAAGGTTCTCTCAGATACATCCTCTGTAATCTGGTCACCGTAAAATTCTTTGAGGGCAGCCTGCCTTGGCGGGGCGAGCAGACCAGTAACGCTCCGATCTGCCCGACCCTTGGTGTAACTATCATTCTTAACAGCCCTTACTAGAGCGTCAGGGAACCCCTTATTGTTAGTTATAACTACCATTCTAATGTCTCTACCTTTTCTGATTTCTCTACAATCGTTGCCCCTGCATCCAATGCAGCCTGAACCATTGGAGATTCCTCTACCTCTGTGGGTTCTTCTACCTCTGTGGGTTCTTCTACACCTGCCGTTAGCAGTGCATGGAAAGGTTCAAGAGCCTTGTCGAGAGGGTGACCTTCTAAGTTAGCGATAGCCACATCTCTGAGGATTGCTGTCGCAGCTTCAGGAGTAACCCCGTAAATTTCCTCAGTCATCCCTGCTAGCTTTGCGGAGTGCAACATGTTTGCTGTCATGCCAAGAGCAGCAGGTCGGTTCTGAGAACCAGTCACGGTGTAAGTTCGATCAGTGGGTGCATCACTAGAATCTGCACTAGAGCCAACCTTCACACCCCAAGCAATGACCCCTTTAGGAGTAGTCTCCTGTTTATTTTTGTTCCAGTAGTCTCGCCTTGACAGGGCTACCCTAACCTTGTCACCCACAACCCAAGTTCGTGCGTCACTTGGTGTTCCTTCTTGTTCTTTCTTTGCCTTGTAAGGTTTGCTTTTTCCTACGCTCTCGTCCCACTCGGTCTTCATGTTCCAGACAAACTTGTATCCGTTGTCCATAACGGAAGGGTCTTCTTTGAATACAAACCCTGCATCCCACGGAATCGCCTCGATAGTTAACTCAACTTGCTCAAACATAATTGAGTGTAAGGGCTTGTCGTCATTGCCTAATTGTTTAGGGGTGTTGGCAATACGTGTCTCTTCAGCCTTACTTATTTCATACGGGAACTGTTCTACTCTTGGCATTTAGTTAATCTCCCCAAACTCTTCTACAAAAAGTCCATAAAGTTCTTCGATCTTTTCTTTGTACTTAGCAACAGGGGTTGCTTCTCCACGTCCCCATCGTCGAACCAACTCTGCACTCGGTGTGTCGACAGCGTTTGCTAGTTCTTTTGCTGACAACTTGGTTCTCAGAGCATGGATCATCGTTGTCATTGGTACTGTGTCGTTCATCAGTTTCTCCTGTTACTGATTGTTTTTTAGGTGTGGGAATTCAATGTCGTCAAACAAATCCCTGATGTGACCAATCGGGCAATCAATGGCGTGGTCTAACTCTGCGTCGGTTTCACCTTGGTGGTGGCACTGACTGCACGTAACCCATACCCGAGTTCCAGTGGAGTTATGCTCCAGCACTCTGTCTGAAAGCACATCCCTCATCTCGTCCAAGGCTTTACCTAAGCCCCAACTGACAGGCTGCATAATGATTCTCTCCATGTTTAGTGTTCAATAATTCTATCATAAATAGTAGTAGTTAGATACACCTTCTTTCTTACTGTTACACCTAGCCGTTACATCCCAACCCCCTTAAGGGGTTTGGTTTGTAACGTCATCAGGGTTCACTTTGTATTGACCGTTAGGTAGTTGTATTACAAGCTTCTTTTCTTTGGCTCGTAGTAACGACTGTCGGATAGTGTTGCTAGGCAGGTCGAGTTCGTCTGCGATTTCTTTCGGTTCCATAGCGATGTCTTTGATCAGGAACAAAATCCTCTCAATCACAGATAACTTAGTAGCCAGAACCTGTGTTGTATTCAGGTCGACTTCTGAGTAGACAATCTTTGTTGCCCGGTCGTACTCGTCTGACTCAAAGTCAGCCCTCAATCCGACAGGTTTCATGATGCCAGTGTTGTTACCTTTGCGATGAGTAATGGCTAGGACACTGCTGTGTTCTGATTCAACCTCACGAGAACACTGGAAAATAGACCTCGCAAGGTTGAAATAAAACACGCTACCAAAGGGTGTCCCATCCTTCGTAGCATTACTCTTTGCTATATGCGTAATGCCAATCGACGCTATGCCGAAACTGGAGACTACCTGATGCCATACTCGTGCTGCTTCAGCATCATTGGGTGAGTGTTCATTCCCGCTACTGGCTACGAGTGAGTCGATAGCCATGACCTTTATATTGTGGCGCGCTATATCTTCAGCGATGACTTCGGTGTAGTCAGACAACGCTCCCCCAGCAAAACGCTTATAGATTACGGGCATCAGCAGGTCTTTGGAGGTCATGCCCATGCCCGCTAGCAGAGCGTTACAGGTCAGGTAGAACTGATCCTCGTTGTCTTCCCAATCACAGAACATAACTGCTGCTGGCTCGCCGGGGTCTATCCCCGGTATAAACGCCCGTCCTGAAGCTTTGCTGAGGAGCAAAGATACGACAAGCGTTGATTTGCCTTCTCCACCTGTACCAAAGACAAGCGTTGCAGATTTGTCCTGAACGAAGGGTCTGATCGCCCACCCTTGATTCTGATTCGTTGGTTTATAAAACCGCATATCTATGCCAGAGCCGACTTCATCAATAGAACTGGACACAAGCTTGGTGATCTGGTCGAGTGCGATTGACCAGTTAATATCTTTATTACGTCCCTTGAGTTGTCGTACCAAAGACTCACGAGCAGAAGAGGACAACAGGTTTGTTCTGATAGGACCATAGATAGGGTCGGTGTGTGTGCTGAACTCGATGCGACAGTGGATACCACTACTGTTGTCTGTGATTCTTGATACGTCGCATATCAAGTCTTCATCAGCCCATCGCAGCCTTCGCCTATTAGCCACGCTTTTGTCAACCACTGGATTTGACAACCCAGCCCCTGAGAACAACCCCTCTGCTGGCACGTACCTATATATAGACTGGAGTGTCTGGTCTATGTCTCGCTCTGGCAGGACGGGGTCACAGGCTTGGCGATACGGTTCCATAAGTTGGCGAGCAACGTCCATTGGGATGTGCTTGCTGTTGAAGTAGCCAGCCAGACGAGCAGCGTCGGTGTGTCTTGTCCCGTCTTTGCTGCCTTCAGAGAGCATGGTCGCAACCCACTTGGGCTGTCCAACATCATCCCAGCCTGCTGCATCGCCTGTGCGTGGACGTGAGGACTGTTTATTAGCCTTTGTGTACTCGACCAACTCGTCCCATCTACCTAGTGGCAGGTTCTTGACCACCTCATAAGACTTCCCGTCTACCACTGAGGGTGGTGCGACTAGGTATCCATTGGACTTCCCGGTACGCACGTCGACCTTGGTGAACAGCCCTGCTGTCTGGTCTAGTTCCGTGTCTGGTTCTAGGAGGATATGAAATCCTCTAGGACTTTTATGTGTCCTGCACTCAGGGAGTTCCAGCCCTGCAAGAATGATTGCTTCTTCACCTTCCCGCCCGTCGATGTCGACTGCCACGAATGAATCGCCACATGCAATCCCGATGTTCGCATCGGGGTGGTCGGTAAATATCTTGGTCAGAATCTCGACATCTGTAGTCGCTGACTTACTCCCGTTAGGTTGGAGCGTGTGCTTCAGTGGCACCTTGCCGTTTGGCACTAACGCTAGGCATGAAACACCAGCTTTTGAATATTTCAAAGCATGCTGGAGCATTGTGTTCTCGGTCATTGGCGAGTCTCCCACTCGGCGAGTCGGCATGGATAGCAGTAGCCGTACTCTCGGTAATCGCTAGGCTCCATTGAGCCGTAGCAAACAGGACATATAAGTAGTGTCATTGATTCTCTCTTTGGTTGTTAGCACTTGCTAGAAACTAGCACCAATCCAGCAACAGCAATGAGCATGCCTGTGGATACAAGTGCTAGGGCAATTCTGGTATTGACCAGTTGGGATTTTAGCACCCATACCTGTTGTGTTTTCTTGAACCTGTCCGGTGTTTTGCTAGTCATTGGTTCTATCCTGCTTTACCCACACGCCGTATTGTTTTGCTGAGTTCTTTTCGTGTATCTCACCTCGGCATCGTATGCACACATCATCTATGCCGCTCACTGAGCGGTAGGTCTTCTCGCACTTCATGCACACCATTGTGTATTTGTAGTCGTAGTTCATGTCTGCTATGCCTCTGTCTCTTCTAGCCCACTGAGTATTTGGTTGGCTAATGTCTCTTCTAGCCCACTGAGTATTTGGTTGGCTAACTTTCTCGCCTCGTCCTTGTCTCTGAGAAACAGAGAGATTTCTGACCCGGAAGGTCGGACTTGCACTGAGTAGTGCTGCAAGCTACGGCTGTGCTTCGTGTCTACCAGTGATAACTCTATGACTGTGAAATCATCGTAATTTCTTACTTCGGCTCTCATATTGATTCTCCTATTGATTCTCGTATCGAACGCTAACAATTTTGGTTGGGTTGCAGTGACTCGTCAGCAGGTGTGCGTGTGTGTCACCATCGTAGTCATCAGGCAATCCCAAGTTGATGTACGGCGCATCCAGTGACGCATCGTACCCCTTGCAGGTCACGTGGATTGTGAGTCCTAAGTCCATAAGTTGAAGTATTGTGTCGTTTGCCATGGTTGATTCTCCTTAGCTAATTACCGCTGCATTAGTTGGTCGTTTACCGAAGGCGAACTTCGGGTCACGATCTGACGGTGTGACGTTAGCGGTCAGGGTCACACGCTTGCCTGTGATTGGAAGGCTTGAGTCTGATGGGTCGTATACGCTGCTCGGCACCGTGACCCATAGCTTCCAGCCTTCTTCAGTCTTGACGATCATCTTGTGGACTGAGTGGAATCCTGACTCTTGCCACTTGGTAGAGATAATCTCTCCGGTGACGGTGACCTTGCCAGTCGGTGCGTCGGCTGCGTCAGCTGCCTCGGCTTGCCACTGCTTGCGCTGCTCGGCTCGCTGTGCGTCACGGTCGAGAACCTTTATTACTGCTTCGATCTGGCGTTTGGTGATCTCACCCTTGCGGTCGAATCGTCGCATCACATCTTGTACGAATGTGTTGTCGGATTCGTATGCTTCGCTCAATCGTGGGTTGTCTTTGATGGCGGTGTTCTTTCGGTCGAGGCTGCGGGTCGCTGCTGCTTTCGCCTTTGCGTCCTCACGAAGCTGCTTGAACTGTGCAGCGGTGACGTTGCGGAATCGGTTTCCAAGGCAGTCCTCACCAACCACGATCAGGGACATTTCTGATTCGTTGGTGAGAAGTGCGCCATACCTAAGGTGCTGACCACAGTGGGCGCATTGGTGAGCATGGACACTGTCGCGTTCCTTGCCATCGGCGTTAGTAATTACGTCGCTTGACCAGCCGTTGTTTTCGAGTGCATCGGTGTCGATCTTGAATCGTGAAGTAACTACGGTCCACTGTTCTTCCCATCGTCCGTAAGGGACACCGGGGACGAAGATGATGCCGTCCAATTTCTTGGTCTTGGTAACAAGGTGGTAGACCCCAAACAGTTCGTAGTCCTGCGGGTCGAATCCGTCGAGGCTTGGTCGGTGTATGTCTGTGCGCTTTGCCATGGTTGATTCTCCTGTGCCAGTGATTGTATCACAGCTACTACTACCTGGGTTTCCAGTTTGTTTTGATCTCTGCGCCAGTCGGGAAGTACCCCTCGTCTTCTAATTCTTCAAGCGCATTCAAGAGATTTATTTCATCCTCTTCGTTGTCGAACACGACCCGCATTGTTACTTCGTATGTGTATCCCATGATTGATTCTCTTTCTAAAGTGCTATTCGCTCTGAATCTGCGTAGTCGTACAGGCTTTCAAGCAGTTCATCTGCCTTCTCAATCCGCTCATCCTCATCCATGTCGGCGGTGTCTTCGGCGAAGTGCTTGAACATATCACCCTCAATATCTCCCATGAACTCATCGAAGATCGGGTCGCCCGTCATCTGAGATGTCAGGTCTGAGATTAGTTTTGTTGCAGTCATCTCCTCATCCATCGTCTTATTCATCAGGTCAAAGTTTCGTATGTGTATCCAGCGCATGATTGATTCTCTTTCTGGTAGTTGGTTTATTTGTTGCGGGTAATAGATAAGCCTGAGTTGAACAGTCGAGCCAAGGTTTTTAAGTTACCAAGGTCTGAATCGGTAACAGTCTTGCGCCCGGTTATATCGCTCCAGAGCGTAGCTAACTCAAGAGGTTCAACTATGTACTCGTGATCGTTCCCATAATTGCGAATCGTGTTAGTTGTGATATTCACTGTTTTACCCCCCGTATATGGCGTTCGGCGTGAAGCGTTCGTCGAGAGTGATAGTGCCGGGGTTGAATCTCGGACCATCATTGAGCATACGTGCCGCACTCTCGATACCACGCAGCCACGCTAGCTGGTAGTTAGTTGGCTCGTTAGTTATTAGGGCATCATCTCCGCTAAAGTTTTCGTTCCATCGTTCGAGCATCGCTTCTATTTCTGCACCGTTATTTGCGATGGCGAGATTGAAAGCTTCCGCATATTCCATTGCTGCGTTGTGATCTAATCCATTGAGCATGATTGATTCTCTTTCTGGGTGTCTGGTTTAGGCGGAGCCGATCCCGCCAGTCGGCTATATATATTTAGGCACTCTCCCCTAGTATCAGGTCGGCTGCCTTCTGTCCTTGCTGGGCTGCCAGCACTACCATCTTCTTATCGTTACGCAGTGCCCGTAGCCAACTCTGGATGTATGCTACCCGTTGCTCACCTTCGATCTCGTTTGTGACTCCGGTTACCCCGCCGATGAATGCGTTAGACATTTCAGCGACCAACTCTTCTTGAGCGTAGATCGGATCGCCAAACTTCACCGGGACTTTATTGTCCTTGCGGTTTAGTCTGGACTCGTGACCTGTCGAGTGCCCGCACTCGTGGAACAGGGTGCTGTAGTACGACTCCGCAGATCGAAACGTCTCACGTCGTGGCATCGTGATCGAGTCCATCGCTGGCGTGTAGAACGCTTCAGACCCGGTCGCTAGTGTGATGCCTTCGCGTTCTAGGTAACTGTTCACGATCTCTTCTGCCTGTTCGATAGGATCGAAATCATTCTCGATCCCGGCAGGCATTGGCTTGATGTCCAGCCCGTCGACCTGCTCGACGTTGAACACGCTGAAGTAACGCATCAGCATGTATCGGGAGCATTTATTTTTTCCGATGTTTTCGCACTTGGTCTTAGTGTTCTTCACCGGGCAGGATGATTCATGATTGAAAGCTTCCATCCACAGCGTGACCGCCTGCGATTTCTCACCTTTGCGTACCTGCCCGCCCATTTTCTTAGCTTGATTGAACGTGATCCAGCGCGGGTCTGAGTAGCCTAGCTTCCAAGCTATGAACTCCAACCACAGTTTGTTGAATCCTCGGTATGGTTTGCCGTGAATTGATCGTGCGCCGTTGTTACTTGCTGCCCAAGGTTTCTCCCATGGGATGTGACCGTCTTCTAAAGCTTCGATAATCTGGTTTGTAATTTTGTCGTATGCAATTTGGTTTGACATTGTTTCGATTCTCTTTTGTGCTAGTTGATTGATTGTTTACTTTCCGATTTTGCGTACCACGTCGTGCATGTCACGCCATACGACCCAAGTCACAGCCTGCACCGTGTGGACTGGTACATCTAGAATTTGTGCAGCCTCTGCGTAGGCATCTGCGACGATCTCATAGGCACCTTTGCGCTGCAATACTTTCTGTTGGGCATCCGTTTGTTTAGTGCCCATCCAGATAGAGAATGCGTGACGGTCGATGCATGCGGTCGAGTTTCCGACCGGGTCGATGATCGCTCCAGCGAATCGTTCAACCTTTGGACCTTTTAGCGCAGTCAATTCGCCTGCTAGGCAACGGTTCGCCTTGTCGATATTTGCGCCGGATTGAAACCGGGTGAATCCGGTAGCGCACACTTCAGACGCTGCGATCTGGTTTGTGATCCAATCTGTGACGGGTGACAGTGCTGCGATGGCGTATGCGACGTTTTCAACTGGTAGATCGTGACGGTCCGCCAGTTCTTCGGCTAGGTTGCGCGCCGCCCAATACCAGTTCTCACCTGCCATCTGCTGTGATTCTGTCGCCGCTTCGTAAATGTCGATTATGTTCTGAGTCGATCCGGTCATGATTTCTGAAAGTGGAGTTGCCATGATTGATTCTCTTTTCTGGTTTGCTAGTTGAATAGGTTAGTTGCGCTGTAGCCAAAATCCCAAGAAACGTTTGGTGTTTGGGTTGTACCAGTCACCGTGTCTCTTGACGGTCTGGAGCATTGGAACGGCGTCCCGTAGCTTGATGGGCGTCCAGTCCGATTCGGGTTCACCGTCCGATATTTCCGCCCGTATAAAACGTGTTCCGTCTCCGCTGAATGTCATATCTATCATGTCACCACTTCCGACTTCGTCTCGGAATGTGATTTCCTCATTGGTTGCACTGATTGGAAGTTGTGAAGAGTGAAGTTTCATGGTGAGTAATTCCCTATTTGCTAGTTGAAGAGAGCGAATATCCTCTCACTAATAGAGGCAAGCCGTGAAGCTTGCCCCCATTTATTAGATGATATTGATTCTCGATTCTCGCTATTGTTTGCGGTCTCGTGTGGTTGCGTTATAAGTTTTCGACCTTGTGGATTGTGGTCAGTCCTACGCATCTAATCCCTGAAGTGCCAATGAAAAAGGTAGCTGTCGCCTGTTTCCTATGGTGGAACTCGGGCTTCACGTTGACCTTGAAAGGTCTTCTCGGCTGGATGCTTATCGCCGAAAGGTGCGGAACTCTTACTCGTACTCCAACCGGGCTATATCGCCCCGGCGGAGCCGATGCCCGTTGCCAGCGGGTAACTCGGTGCCTTGTGCTACTTAAAAGGTTATTACTGGTCGTGGTAGTTGTAAAGTACTTTCGTACTCATTTTCAAGGAATTTTGAGCACTTTCGCCACGATTCCGGGACGATTCCGATCACCTCCAAAGCTTCCCGATAAGTTAACAAGTATCAACTAAAATCACGTACAGAGCGTACAAGTAGTAGTGATGGAGTTTGATACTACCACTGGACCTGTATGGGCTGTGCAATTTGCCCTGAAAATCTCCATTAGCGAGAATGTTTGCCGTACTGGAGCGCAGATGCACACAGGGAGCCGCTAGGTGTGAAAAAGGTGTTTCGGGTCGCAAACCTTTCACGCGCGCACGTGTCCGGGCATCTGTGAAATCCTTCACAAGTGGATTCTCGGGCATATATTCCACATTTCTTGGTTTTTGCGGAAGGCGTATTTCTGCCTATATCGTGAAACCTTTCACAATGTTTGGTCGCATCTCGTGATTCATTTCACAAAGTCCAACATTCCGCTCGTGATAGTTTTCACAATGTCAGCCTTGTTTGTGATAGTTTTCACAACCTGCCAGCCGCTGCGAGTCCTGTCGCTGCCTCCCTGCGCCAACGTCGACGTGGAGGAGGTGGTGGTGTGGTGAGGGGTGTGTGTGGTGTGTGGAGGGGGGTATGGTGTTGGAGTTGGGTGTGTTTAGAAGAAAGGTACCCCCTTGACGGTTTGAAACCCAAAAAGTGCCTACCCCTGTTCATGAGAATCGCCATGGTGGAGTCCCGTACTTGTATTTTTTTCTGGTGTTATGTGGGTGTTACACCTTGAAGTGCCCAAGTTGAACTAGGATTTGTGTTCTTGTAACGGGTGTAACGGGTATGTAACGGGTTATGTAACGCTACTGCCGTTACACACCCCCCCCCTTTAGGGGGGAGGGGGATGATGTAACAGCTAGGTATAAGTAGTGTTTTAGTATTTATAAAGACTGTTGGTTATACTTTTTGCGAGTTGTTGTTGCTGGCGTATCCGGGGTGCTTGTTTCACTCGGTTCCTCGTTAGGTTCCATGCAGGTGTTTAGTTGGTACGGTTATCACCTTTTAGGCAGCAGCTTTCAGGCTTCCTGTGTAGTTCCTCCAATTTTCTACACGGGAAGTTTGTAATTTGGGGGAAAAAAGATTGTTGTTATCTGAGGATCGTAAGGCGTTACTGTCTGCTGCTGGTTTTGAGACTTGGGTAGAGCAGGACGAGATACTTGACCACCATGCTCGTATCAAGTTGGTAGCTGGTGGGGAGCGTGCTGGTAAGAGTTTTCTTGGTGCGTTGTCGATTATCAACCGTTTGGACGAGTTTCAGAGCGGTGATGTGTGTTGGTTGGTAGCAAGAGACTATGAGCGTACTCGTGCTGAGTGGAATTATTTGTCTGAAATCCTGACTAAGCTGGGATTTTTAGTAAAGCAGACGAAGCGTATTGATCCGGGCGAGATGTCTGTGGCGTGTGGCACGAGTGAGAAGCCGGGTATTTTCACGATCAAGACTAAATCTGCCCAAGACCACAGAAGTCTTGCTATGGAAGCCCCACGAATGGTGGTTGCTTGCGAAGCGTCCCAGATTGACTACGAAAGTTTCCTGCGATTACGAGGAAGAATTGCTGAGAAGCGTGGGTATTTGTTTTTAGAGGGGACATTTGAGATGTCTCTCGGTTGGTATCCGTCTCAGTGGGAATCGTGGCAGTTTTATAACCCCGATGATGACGCTATATCTTTCTCACTGCCCTCTTGGACAAACAATGTTGTGTACCCGGGCGGGAAAGACGACCCGGAAATCGAAGCATTACGGCGATTGCACTCGGAAGACTGGTTCAATGAGCGTGTTGCTGGTAAACCTGCCCCACCAAAAGGGCTTGTCCACAACATGTTCGATATATCAACCCACGTATCCGACCAAGCAGAGTACATCGAAGAAGAACCTGTGCATCTTTGGGTAGACCCGGGCTATTCTCAGGTCACCAAATCAGCATATGCGGTAGTAGCAGTGCAGATTATTGGGGGTCAGGTCAGAGTTATTGACGAAATCTACGAAAGAGAAAAGATTACAGAGGAAATAATTGAGATTTGTCAAATGCGACCGTGGTGGAAAGACGTTCAAAACGGCGTGATTGACATTGCAGCGCACAATATGGGCGAATCAAGACCTGTAGATACATGGCTTGAGAAGGCTCACTTGTACATGCAGTCAGAACGTGTTGGGATTATGGACGGTATCGAACGATTCAACACGTTCCTGAAGGAAAATCCCTCTACAAAGCAACCAAATCTTATAATCAACCACAAAGCTAGGGGCTTGATCTCCGAATTAGGTGGCTGTGCTAACCCATTTGATGACCAGATTCATGTGTATACGTGGCGCACAGACAAGGACAACAACGTAATTGGCAGGCAGCCTAGAGATGCTTTCAATCACAGCGTCAAAGCTGTAACGTATGGATTAGTTGTAAACTTTGGCTATGCCCGAGCAGCAGGTGCATCGAAGATTATTACGGTAAATAGGTGGTAACGTGGCAAAAATTGATGACCTAATTTCCCAAATAGAAGATGTTTGGGAATCGCCCGGTTTCCGTACCAGAAGAAGTCGGATGGAAAGCGATTACGGTCTGTATCGCATGAATCCATACGATGCAGGCAACGGTTATCAAAGCTATACGTCCAACGCCCCTAAGATTCTTGCGGATAAGATCATGTCTTATCTGTCGAACGCACAAATGTCAGTGCGAGTACCACTCAGTGCTGAGGTTGATGACCGTACACCCGGCTCGCTAAAAGAAAAGTTTGTCATTGGCGCGCTGAACCTTGCCGATGAACGCATGCAAAGATACGGGCAACCCTCTATCAGAGAGCAGTTAGCCTTCTATGTAACCCTGCGAGGATGGTATGCAGGGCGCGCCATGCTAAACAAACACACAGATGGCGCAACTTATGTTGATATAACACCCTTTGACCCACTGCATATCTGCTACGAGATGGACGACAAGGGCATTGTTTGGCTTGCACATAAAACCAAACGCTCACCTTCATCCGTAAAGAACACGTTCAATGTTGATGTCGAACCTTTGATTGAAGGAGAAACATCTTCAGGCATAACCGTTTGGGACTATTACTCAAGGACAGAAAACGCTGTTCTTATTTCTGGTGACAGAGATCAAATCCAATACGGCAAGCCACTCACAAAACACAATGTTGTTGACATGAACGGGAACCCATGCGCTCCTGTTTTCCTTGGCGCAGTAGGTCCTGCTCCATGGGTACAAGACGATCTGTCAGGTGATGACACCGCTAGGGATTATGGAGAATCCATTTTCTCTGCGAACCGAACCTTGTACGACGATTACAACTTTGCAATGAGTGCCTACAAGACACTCGTTCGGCGCGCTGTAAGGCGACCATACAAGATTGTTTCTCCTGATGGGACTACAACTCTTGATACTGATCCGTGGCAAGATGGGTCAGAGGTTCCACTGCCAGCAGGTACTGACATAAGACTCATGGAAGAAGTCACGATGCCTCTTGATACCGGGGCATTTGTGGGTCTGGTCTCAGGAGAGTTGCAGCGTGGTGGATTATCAAACGTAAGCTACGGTGAGTTGCCGTTTGCTATCTCAGGTTTTGCAGCAAAGATATTGCAGGAAGGCTCTGCTCACCAAATCGAACCTAGGGTGAAAGGTATAACTGCTTGCTACAAACAGATTGCTGAGATCATTTCAATGCAATATGAGGCAGGTGGATACAGTCCGCTAGAGGTAAGAGGTCGTCATAACGACATTGCTAGCTACTTCAACCAAGAGATAAAGCCAAGTGACCTTGAAGGTGCGGGGGCTATTGATATTCACTTCGGTGTACGCATGCCACAGGACGAGCCTCAGCTAATCACGATGGCGCAAATGATGCGGGAAGGCACAAAGCCACTTGCTCCAGATGAGTGGATTTGGGAGAATATCCTGCAAATCAATGACGTAGATCAATTCCGCAATTCAATTTCAGCACAACAAGCGCAAGTAACAGAGCCAAAAGCACTGTTGCTTACGCTGATCGAAGGTCTAATGCAAACAGGCGAACAAGAAAAAGCTTTGATTTACGTAGACCTCTTGCGGAAAACTTTGAAACAAGACCAGCAAGAAGAAGCTGCTCAGGACTTGCAGTTCCAGCAATTGCTTAACTCTGTTGGTATGGGTGCTGGGCAAGCACCTTCGGGGGCTGCTCCACAGCCTCAACCCCAAAATCCGGGTGGAACAGGAACAAGTCCTAGAGATATATCTAGTGCGATAATGTCGTCACAGATGCAGGGCTTTCAGCGAACAGGTGACCCAAGACAGGCTCCACCGGGAACTCCGGGCGGGGCGGGACCAAGAGTTAATCCTCTAGGAAATATGTAATGGCATTTACAGTAAGAATCCCTAAAAGTTACACAGCAAGAATACTTAACGCTATTCAGGCTGGTACAGCTAAAGACCTCCCTCGCACAAGGCTAAATGTGCAACCTGACGGATCTTTGCTAGTTCGGAGTGAATCTGCAAAAACCCCATACGAGGCTTATGAAGATATATTCAGCCAGAATTTAGGGATTCCTTTTGCTGCATTCCTCGGGTTTGAAACACTTGCAGACTCAGCTGAAGACGCTAGGCGGTATCGAACAGATGTCGCTACTACATCAGAAAAAAATGCAGCTTTTGATGCGTCAAAACTAGGGGCTCCTTCACGAACAATTGCCCCTGAAGATATAGCAATGCCTTTTTCTGGGGCTGGTGATGTTCAAGATTTAACATTTGATGAGCGACGGGCTATTGGAGAAATGCCATTTGGTCCTTATCAAATTACTCCAGCGCAACTTCTTACTCCTTCTTTTTACCGAGATCAACAAGCAGCAGCACAACTCGGCGAAGGTCAAGGCGAAGGCACAAGTATTGCTGGGGGATTGTTTAGAGTCCCAAAAGACCTAGAAGACCCAGAGCCCCCAAAAGACCCAGAGCCCTCAAAAGACCCAGTGCCCTCAAAAGACCCAGTGACTGGTGATGGTATTCCAGCCAACCTCCCTGAGTTTTGGCGAGAAAGGTATGACGAATACTTACTGCTTTCTCCATACCTCCAAAGCGTTATTCTTGAAAATCAAATAAAAAACTATATTGACCTAGAACCTTACCAAGGCGAAGGAATAAACGGCGGAGCAAGTATTCAAGGCTTGTTTGACTTTATTCCGGGGTCTGTAGCAGGTGACGCACTAAGTAGAGTTTATGATCCAACTAAGGGCGGAGTTGGGGGGCAGAACTTTGAAGTACAGCCTCCCGCTGGGTATGTGCCACCTGTAACAGGAACTATGGCAAGCCCAACAGGAATGCCAACATTTTCTAGCCAAGACTTAATCAATGACCCTCAAGGATATTTGACAGCAGCAGGTCAACGACTAGCTTTTAGAAATGTTTTTGGAGAGCCAGCAGCAACTGGTGTTGGTCCTTTAGCCAGTTACTTGCAACGTCAAACTTTTCCTTTGACTCAGGCTTTTAGGGCTTCAAGCTTTGCAAATATTGGAAGAGAGCAAGCAGGCGAAGCTGCTCCTCAATCTTCTTTTGAAGAATTTCTTAGGTCAGTACAAAGCCAACCAACAGGATTGGGTGGTGCCTATGGGCAAGCCTTGCAGGATGTAGGCTACCTAAGAGGACTTGAAAGTAGTCAGGTTCCAACAACATTAGCTGGAGTATTCAATCCAGAACAAGCAGCAGGAACAAGAGATGCAAGGGCACTTCTTGAAGCAGCCCAAAGAGGAAAATACTCTAATCTTGTAAGCAGTTCTTTCCGACGACCATCTGAAGATGAGTTATTCGCTGATTATGTTCTTGCAAGGCAGGATGCTGCTACCGCAGGTGCTGCACCGCAGAACTTCCTCAACTTTGCAGCATCGAGGTACGGACTCTAATGGCTATCAATCCTACATTTGCTGGCTTTCTTGAAGAAGAACCACGCGCTGCTTTTTTTGGAACGCTTGGTCAGAAAGGCTTGTTGGATTCTGCTGGTAGGAGAAAGCAAGCTGAAGATATTTATTCAGGAGCAATGACAGAGTTTTACGGAAAGCTTGGAGAACAAATCCTTGGTGGTGGAGAACCAACTATGACGTTCTCTAGTTTTCTTCAGGACTACCCATTTACAGATCGGTTCGCTCAACTAGGAAGGCAATACAGTCAGCTAAACAGATACCGCCCATCTACTAGATTCTTGTACTACTAATGACAACTGAATCTTTTCCACAGTTTATTAACAGGGTTGAGCAAGCCCCTCTAGCAGGTCAAAACCTAATAGCGCAACTTGTGTTTGAGGCAAAGCAAGGCGGTCGTATAGGGGCAGAAGCGCGCATGAAGCTACGCGCTATTCCCGGTGGCTCAGAGGCATTGATGGCTGCAACTTCTGGAGTCCCTCAGCCAGTTGCTCCAAGAACAATAGTTGCTCCACCTTCTCAGTTACCACAGCCTGCTGCCCCAAGATATGAACCCGCAATTGTGTCGGCACCTGCCCCGCCCCCTCCGGCACCTGCCCCGGCTGCGCCACCGCCTCCTCCATCTGACCCTAGCTTATTTGACCAAACTATAGGTCGAGGGATTGGAGCATTAGGTCGTGGCGCATTAGGCTTCGGTCGCTTTATTCAGCCTGTTACAGACCCTATTCTTGAGAACATAGGCAAGGCAGTTGAAACCACAACTGCTGGTGCGGTATCAACAGTTGGAGGGCTTACGCCCGGAGACTTATTGGGGCTTGAAAGTAAGCTGGCTGAAGAAAGAGCAAAGCGTGGAGTTGATTCAATACTTCCCGGCGTTTTACAAGCAAGCCCTTTGGGTTTGTTTGAGTCTATCGTAAGAGGTAACGCAGCAAGAGAACTTCAAGCACAGGCAGCAGCATGGCGCGCTACAGACATGCCTTCAACTAGGGTCAATGTTCTTCCGGGTCAAGGCATCCCACTTCCCGGTGGTAAGCGACTTGACGAAATAGATGTTGGAGTAAAAGGCGCATTGGAGTTGCTGCCTGAAGTTGCTTTAGGTATAGCAACAGGAGGGGCTGGTGCTGCCGGGGGTCTTGCTAGAAGGGCAGCTACAAGTACAGCAAACGTCCTTGGGGCAGATGTAGCAATGGCTGCTGGGAGAGGTGCTGTACGAGGAGCAAGGGGATTAGCACAAGGGGCGCAAGCTGCGGTGCCTTCAGGCTCTGCTGCAAAGCAGGCTGATGCTGCTGCTAGGGGAGTTGTACTTGTAACACCAACGACACCCGTTGGAGCGCAAGCCACGGTCTTTGATCCTGCTGGTAATCCCGTTGAGGTAACTGTCAGTGCCAAAAGTGAAATGGGGTCAGTAGAAGTTACATTAGATGATGGCACTACAAGGGTTCTTGGTGCTAGTGAATTAGACGTAGCAAGTCCTTATTCTTCAGATTATAAAGTTGGAACTTTCGGCAGGTGGGAAAGCAAATCTGTTTCTGAACTTACGGATGCTGAACTTAAAGAAGCATCAGCAAGACTTGGTGGAGCAGCGCAACAGGTTCTGGATTTGGGTGATACTACTCCCGGTGGGATGGGTAAACTGCGTGATAATAATGCTCTGAAGATAGAAACTCGCAGAAGGGCTGGAGAACCTGTAACTGATCCAGCAGGAGTACCCACCACTTCAGCTAGGCAGGTAAGTTTTGATTTTATTGATAAGCCTGACATCAGCCCTACCACTGGCAAGGTTTCTGCTGCGGACGAAGCGTTTGAAGTAAACCAAACAAAGGCAGTAGAACTTCCTGAAGCTTACTCACCCGGACTTATTGATGATCTTGTTCCGAAAATAATTTCTCCTGATGTTGTTAGAAGGTCACTTGAAAAGACTAAGAAAATTCTTAGGGCAATTCCCGGCGTAAAGTCCGCTCAGTTTGAGCCTAGCACTTTAGTTGGAATGGCTGTAAGCAGAGTAATCAAAGCTGCTCCAGCAAGAATAAGCAGCACTTCAAATCGGCTAACCCAAGATGTCCGTGGTCTTCTTACTAGAAGAAACGCTAACGGCGACAGAATCTTTGAGTTTAGTGACGATGACATGAGGATTGAAAACATTGCCGACAAAATGACAGGGACTGAAATCAACCCTCGGACTGGCAAAACATTAGACCCTAGACCAACTGTAGCTGACCTTGCTCAAGACTACGGAGCCTATGAAAATTTCCTAACTACTGACCAAATACAAGTTATGGAAAACTTGCGTGTAAGAGCAGAAGGACTAGCAGCTGACCTAGACCAATTTGGGTTTCAGGTTGAATACAAAGCCCAACTTGGCGATAAAGGATTCTTTATTTCTCGTGGTCCAACGAAACAAGAACTTGATGCTAGGGTCGCAGGGCAACCTAGATCAGTAAAAGAGTCTTACCAGAAAAAGAGAGCAACCGACGACAACGGTATTCCATACACACAGTCAGAAATGATTGAACAGGGAAGCGAGTACCTGCCTGTATGGGATGAGTTTGGTCAATGGTCAACAGAAATTTACGAGTCTATTCTTCAAAGACAAATAGACAAATTTATTAAAGGATATGTAGACCCGACAACTGGTGAAAGAATTGCTCTGACTACACGCGAATTAGCAGGTGAACTTTCAGTTAGAGCGCAACAACTTCGTGCCCAAATAGCTGCTGCTAAGAAAACTTTTGACAGGCAAGAAGTAAGGCTTTCAGAAAAACAGAAGCAATACGTTAGAGAGTTTAAAAAGTTTGAAACTTATACCAAGAAGCTGTCTAATTTAAAAACCAAATTAGCAGAAGCTATTACTGATAAAGAATTACAAACCCTTATTAGAAAAGAACGTGTAGCTGCAAAGAAACTTTTAGACAAAGCAGAAAAAGTTTTAGATACACGTCAAGCCCGTACTGTAATTGCAAAACTAAACTCTGATGTTTTACGGGATCAGTTAGATAACCTTGAAAAGTTTGAGGAATATCAAAAACAATTACTCAACAATGCCTCACAACGCTTGGAAGCGCAGCAGCTTAGTGGAGCATCAAAGAATGTAATAATTCGTTCAGAGCGAGAAGCAAATGTTTTAGAGGGTTCTCTAAATCGAGCAAAGAATTTGCGAGAAAGAACAGAGCGTCTATACGAAACTGCTCGGAAGCGAGAAGAAGCTGCGGACATCGCAGAAGCCGCAGCGGAAGATGATGTAAGACTTACAAGAAAAGATTTTGACGAAACAGAAATCCCGCAAGACGTAGACGTTGAGTTTGCAAAAGCAAACACTGAGTTTAAAAAATTCCAAATAGAAGTAAATGCTCGCAGAAAATCAATGGATCAGGCTGGCAAAAGAGTTGGAACTGAAAAAGCCAAGATTGATGAAACTAAACGAAAAATAGACAGCCTTCAAAACCAATTAAAGTCTTTAAGAGAAAATATTGACGAGGCTACCGAAAAAGCTAAAGAAGGAAAATTAAGAGCAAACTCTCAATTCAGAACTATCAGCGGTGACGTTTGGATGAACTCTGATGACTTGAAAACAATTGAGCGTACATTAGAAGGAATGCAACGTACTACTGGTAGACTCGCAAAAGTTACTGGTCCTATTAGTGCCTATCAAAGTGTAAGGCGCGCACTAGGTGCAACACTTGATGATTCGGGAGTCAGCATTCAAGGTAAGTTGGCACAGTTCTCTAGCCCTAAAGAATTTCTTGCTGCTTATAAAGCCCACCTTCAATCATTAATTGGTAAGCCCGGACGTAAAGGCACCCGGCTACAACGTGAGTCAATGGCAGACAACCTAAGAAATTTTGACGAAAAGTCTATGTCTATGGGTGCGCCAAGTTCTCACGAAATAATTGACCGTATGGGGATACGTTTTGGTGGAGTTGATACAGAAGTTACTCTTCGACCTGAAGGTATTACTGGATCAATAGGACGATTGCCTCTAATCCGCAGGGCTAATGAAGCATTCGGTGCATTTGGTGACATGCTAAGGCTTGCTACGGCTCGTGCAGAAATCATGGAATACATGAGGCTGTCTGGAAAAACATTTGATGAACTTGTTGCAGATGGGACAGCGCGCAAAATTGGAGCCGGGGTAAACGGTATAACTGGCTGGACACCAAACGGAGTTGCTGGTGTATTCGGCGACATGCTGTTGTTTGCCCCAAGATTCTTTAGGGCAAGAATTGAAACGCTACATCGTGCAATGAAAGGCATGGATGTTGACTTTTTAGTTGATGCCCTTCCGTTTGACAGACAGATTAGGCGAAATCTAAATATCAACTACGGCATCAGGAACAACATTGATGCAGATCAGTTGATTGCGCGCCGGGCTGTAATGAAACTGGTATCAATGGGTACCCTCATTACAGTTGCAGCTAACGAAATCTTGGGTCAAGAAACAGATTTTCAGCTAATGAAAAACGGCAGGATGAACCCAAACTTTATGTCAGTTCGGTTGACAAAGCTTGGTGCGCCTAGAGACTGGAATATCTTTGGTCCTTACAAGTCACTTGCTGCGCTGATCTTAGCCACAGGTGGTGCTGGGTGGGAAAAAGATTTGCCAAAAGCAATAGATGCGTGGGGCAACTTGGCTTCTCCAATTGCTGGAGACGTTTTAGAGTTTATGAACTTCCAAGCCTATGGTGAGTCTAGGTTTGGCGAAACTCTTCCTGAGTACCTAATAGAAAGTCACATTCCATTTTCGCTCCAAGAAATACCAAGCATTGTCAAGGGAGCATCAACAGGTAATCCTAAAGACGCTTTCGGTGGAGGACTTTCAATAGGTCTTGAACTTGTTGGTGAGCAAAGCAGTGCGCTTTCCCGGTCAGATATTTTGCAAGATTATGTTCGTGATCTGTATAAGTCGGGAATTGTTTCTGCCGACAACTATGACGAACTTGAACCTTATGAAAAGAACGATGTAAAAGATTCGCTTGTTGCAGAACTAGACAAGTTTGAAATTGAAAGCGCAGCTACTGGCAAACCTTTGAGGCGGTACTTTGCGACAGTTGACATTATCAACCGCAGAAGAGATTCGATGCTTCAGGAAGCATTGATATTTTTCAACGCAGGGCGACGTAGTGATGGCAGTGAATACACTAACCGAGATTTTATAAATGACTACTTCGACATCATTGACGATGCACGAGAGCGTAAAGAGCAAGTAGAAGAGACTCTTGGGATTGAGTGGAAAGATAAAGTCATAGCAGATGATGATCTTGAAGCAAAGGCACTTCAGGCTTGGAACGAGGCTCCATCTAAATCCCTAACCGCAGCAGGAAACTACTTGCCTGACAGGGTCAAGGTGTTGCGAAACAAAGTTCTACGAGATTACCCAGAGCAAGTTGATTACATTTTGCGGAATACGAATGACACTCCTTTGCCTCAAGGATTTGTAGAAGCACTAGAGCGAGCCGGGTTGAAATCAACAGTTGAAAACATTAGGAAGTCTGAAGCTGCACGACTAGCACAAGGGGCACCACCGATTCCTTTTGTCCCTTCCGAGACACTAATTTCTCCTGAGCAGCCAGTCGGTGTTCCTCAAGTAACAAGCGCAACACAGCAAACTACTACTGACGTGCCACCAGATGTCTTACGAACAAGGCAACTACTTGCTCCCTAATAAATCTCTATCGTATTATTTGCAAACCTAAATAAGAAAGTGTGCCATCTAACGGTGTCATATTTTGGAGAGAAAACATGGTTACTGAGACAAACGATCAAGGAACAGAATCTACGGTAGAAGTTACCGAAATCCCGCTGAAGATTGACGAGACAGTAGAGGCTCCTGCTCCAGCAGAAACGCCTGCTTCTGACACCGTTGATAATTTATCGGAACCGGATAACTCACCTATCGGGGTTCCTCCTGCTCCTGAGCCTCAAGCCGACACTACTACAGAATTAGAACCCACCCCTGCGCCAAGTGACGAGTTCCGCAAGTACCAATCTGCTACCGATAAACGAATAGCAGAAATGGAAACGGAACTAGCCAATGAAAGAGCAGCGCGCCAGAAAGCCGAACAACTTCAAAATTCTTCTAACTTAGAAGCTGAAGTAAATCTCTATACGCAGCAAGTAACCCAAGCACTGTTGAATCAAGGTTTGGATGAACAAACTGCTATGCAGATGGCTCGTCAGCAAGCTGCTCTTGCAAAAGAAGCATACGTTGCAAGGCAAGAGGCAAATCAAGTTGTAAATAGTTCAAGGCAAATGCAGAGCGAGTTAAATACTCGTACTCAACTTGCTAAAGCGTATGAGTTATCGACTCAATACGGTGTCTCATATGCTGAGTTACAAGACTTGCCTGACCCTGTAACTATGGAAAAGCATGCAAAAGCTTTGGCAGCAATCAAAAAGTTGGAAAACAGGGTGCAACAAGTTACCCCTGCTCAAAGCTTGAACAGTGCAAATCCAGCATCGGATGTGGCTCCTACTAATTCTGAAGAAGTTTTAGATAGATACAACGCAGGTGACCCTGCGATAACTACAGAGATGGCAAGAATAGCTTCTAAAAAGCTAGGCTTTTCTATCTTTGATTGAGGTAAATAAAAATGGCTAGCGTACAAACGAGTACAACTGGCAATCTCCAGAATATGTCTCGTATCATGCTTGCACAGGCACGATACACGGAAGAGCATAACGCCCCATTGGTAGACCTTGTTGAGAAGTTCAACCTAGGCAAGGGCGAGTACAAGCTTGAGATTCCTAAAGTTGCACAGATGGATGCCGAAGACCTCGTAGAAGGTCAGGACATGATCGACAGTGAGGACATTGATGTCTCAACTGTTACTGCAACAACTGCTGAAGTTGGATTGAAAGTAATTATTACTGACACACTTCTTCGCCAGAACAACGAAGATGTTTACAAGATCATTGGTCGCCAGATGGGTGACGCTATGGCTCGTAAGAAGGACACGGACATCATTGCCCTGTTCCCTTCTTTGAACGGCGGATCACCTTTTGGTGATGACAACATCAACTTGAACTTGGCAAATGCTTCTGCAATCATTGCAAATGCAAAGTCACAGAAGTTTGGGAGTGATGTCTATGTAGTTCACCACCCAAATGCAATTTGGAACCTTGCAACTGACATTGGAAACACTCTGGCAACTTACCCGCTGCCTGATGCTTTCAACAAGCCTGCTGTTAAGGATTACTACTCTGGCGTTAAGCTTTCTGGCGTTCCGTTCTTTGAAGACGGAAACATTGCCAAGATTAGTACGTCTGATTCAGGCTACGGTGTAATTGCCGACAGGACTGCAATGGGGCACTTGTCTGCAAGTGGTCGTACCGAAGAGCGTGAGCGAGACGCATCGCTTCGTGCTTACGAGGTTGTTGTAACTGAAGACTACGCAGTCTTTGAAGTCGACGACACTCGTGGTGCTGCTATCCGATACGAAATCGGCGACCCTGCAACTAACAACAGCTAACTAAAAAGAGGGGGCTTTTAGTAATGGTTTCTAGGAAAAGTAGGATTGAAATGTCTGTAGGTGGGGTAAAGAAAATCTCACTATGGAAGAAAGCAATAATTGAGGGAGAAGAAGTTTGGGAAGAGCATCCTAATCTTCCAAAAACTTTTCTTCCGTCCTACTTGAAAAGAGGCTTTGTTGAAAGCCCCCCTAAGCCTGAGCCAAAGGTGGAAGAAGTAGTGGAAGAAGTAAAAGAAAAACCTTCTACTTTTTCTGAAGCTGTTGCGTCAGGTACACTAACCACAGACAGTTCTTCTTTGAGAGTAAAGAAAAAAGTAGAGCAGTCTAAAAAGGTGTAACGATAGACCGAGCCTTTTAATATCGGACTATCGCAGGATTACAAAGCCTGTAAACAATGAGGTAAATAGTTATGGCATTTCCTACAGTCGTTCAGGGTTCGCCCGGATACGACAAGACCGCCACTACAACTCAGAAGCATCGTCTTGGAACAAAGATGACGTTTTCTGACGGGCGAGTTTTTTACTACTCTTACGCAGCGGAAGCAATTACTGCTGGCAAGCTAACAATGGGGTCGCAGACAGCTTCTGACCACATCAAAGACCTTGCTGTCGCAGAGGCAGTTGCTATTGGAGCAAACCAGATCAAGCTAACTAACGGTGGCTCTACTGCTATCACAGGCAGTGGCAAGTACACAGGTAACTTTGGGACTCGTGGTGACTATGTAGATGGCTACGTTTTCATCAACGATGTAACTGGTGAAGGTCAGATTTTCCAAATCGCAGACCACAGTGATGCAGCTACTGGTGAAACATTGACCATTGATCTCTACGACAATGACTCTGTTCAGACTGCGCTAACCACTTCTTCACAGGCAGGTATCCACAAGCCTGTTGGGCATTCTGTAGAAGTTTGGGACGCAGATGACATTGATGGTCCAGTCTTGGGAGTACCAACTCACAACATTGCTTCTGGTGAATACTTCTGGAACCAGACCGCAGGACCAGCAGCCGTACTTACTGCTGGAACTGTGATACTTGGTAACGAGGTTTACAGTTCTACCGATGGTGCTGTAGGTCCATCTGCTGCTAGTAACGCTGTAGAGTGCAGAGTAGGAACGGTTCTTGCTGTTGGCGCAGACACTGAATACTCTTTGATCGACCTTCAGATCAGGGCATAAGTTTTAGAGGGGGCTAACTTGGCGAAGCAGCAAATATGGTTACCTGTGTCTGCAGGTAGAAAAGCAGGGCATCGTCAGGTTAGCCTCTCTAAAGATGTTGAACGTATAATCGGTCAACCATATGAAGAAACCTTTGATGTTGGGAGTGGCAAGAGTGTTTACATTCCCGGAGCATCAAGGCTTGAAGGACACCAATTAGAGGAACTCCTTCACAAAGAACGAGAAGTTGCTGAACAAGAAGCAAAAGCTTTTGCAAGGCAACAGTCAACCCATCCGGTTAGCAAGGAAAAACTAGACGACTTAAGAGGTGGTCTAAAGTCCGTGGCTGACTGGAGAAGAAAGCGTAGATCAAACAAGTAGGTAAATCGTGGCTGCATTTCAAAGCAGAACTAGAGAAGAGATTAGGCGTTCTATTGCCGCAAATTTAGATCAGGTTCCAGCTAGTTCTGCAACAGCAAATGGGGACACAGTAACACTTGTTGATGCCAACTACATAGGCGGAGATGACGAGTTCAACGGAGGGTGGCTTGTCTTCACATCTGGAACCAACGATGGTCTTATCCGCCGGGTAACTGATTACGCTAGCAGTACAGGCACATTTACTTTCAAGCCTGCCGTTGCAGCTTCCACAGCTACTAGCGATACCTACGAATACTGGCGCGCTGAGTATCCGCCTGACCGAATCCATGAGTTCATCAATCAGTCGATAATTCAGAGGACTCCTCGTGGTCTTGTTATCAACGAAGACATATCTAACCACGGGCATATAAAAGATAGTCGTTACGACATTCCTTCAGGGATGGTAGCGGTAACACAAGTAGATTACCGTCACCATTTTTCTGGGGAGCAGATTCAAGACGCTAACCTTGTTTGGACAGAGCAAGTTGATGGCGACGTAACGATGACCAAAGACACGCAAGACTTCAAAGCAAACAATGCGTCTTCTCGTCTTTACATAAGTGGTTCTGTTTCTTCTGGAGACATCCTTGCGTCACAAGCTATTGGCTCAAAAGACCTTAGAAGGTATGACGCTGTTGAGTTTTGGATCAAGTCCTCTACTACTACAGCAGCAGGCGACATCACTCTGTGTCTAAGCAGTGCAGCAAATCTAGGGGATATAAAAGAAACTCTCTCAGTTCCTGCACTGACTGCGAGAACGTGGACTTACTGCCGGGTTTCGCTAGCAAACCCTGAAGAAGATGACGCAATTATTTCTGTTGGACTCAAGTACGCAACGACTGGTGCTAGGTACGTTTGGATAAACGACATCAAGGCTGTCGAAACAGAGTCTGCCGTATATAACAGGTTGTGGTCTGGAACTTACCGGGTAGACAGAGAGTCAAGAAAAATCTTTTTGTCTGAGTCTGCAAGAAAAGAAGTAGGCTACAGCTTAGTGCGCCTTATTGGGTACAGCCTTCCGTCATTGCTCAGTAGTGATTCTGCTACTTGTGAAATAGACCCTGACTTGGTAGTCGCTCGCGCTACAAGCAAAGCCTTGTTTAGCCTTGCTAGAGGACGTACAACAGACCCTGACGACAATGACCGAAGGGCTGCGTACTTTGAGGGCATAGCTGCTCAAGCAGAAAGGTCGCTCCCTGCAATTAGACCCGGCACGAAGATGGTGGACTAATGGCATCTGTTGTTGGCAAGAACGAAATACTTCTGAACAACGAGCGGTATCGAATTTCGGGACCAGTTCGCAAGACCCTTGTAAGCATTGCTGCCCCAAGATTTACCATCGGTGACACTCAGCGTGGTGCTGACCCAAGGGCTTCTATCCTCACACAGAACGACTTCCGTGGTGGTATTGGCTGGGAGCGTGGTCTTGACCCTTCAACAATAGACAGGGTGTGGTGGTCTGATTGTCAGACTAGGTACAAAGGACACCTTCTTTTACCTAGAAAATCTAATCAAACAGCAGTTATAAATGCTGGAACTGTAAAGTCAATTTCAGAATTTACTGTTGGGGCAGGTACAGATTTGTACGTTGTTTTTTCCAACAACAACGTATACAAGTATTTGAACGCTAGCGATACATGGTCTTCAAGCCTTAAAACTTTAACTGGAGCAACAAAAGAAACTGTTGTCTTTAGAGACACCACAGCTAACTACTTAATATTTGCTAGAGGAGCAAACGGTTACACGTACACCACTGATGGCTCTACGTTTACAGATATGGGCACAGGTAATGGTGGGCATACTGACCATAGAGATGTTGAACACTTTGCTGTTTGGCATAACCAACTATGGGGCATAGATAAAGAAGGCACTCTAAAACAGTGGGCTTCTGGACCAACTGTTAGCCCTGATTTAAAAGCTACGCTTCCTCTCCCAGACAGTTACGTTACATCTCTGTTCGTTTATCGAGACGCTTCTGGTACTCCCATTCTTTATGCAGGTACAAAGGTTGGGCTTTGGGCTTACGATGAAACTAACAACCGCTGGGAAGAAACAGAACTAAGACTTCCGTACCACGAAAACTCTGGCGAAAGTGCAATTGTTTGGCGAGATGCGGTCTACTTCCCTGCTGGCAATGCTATTTATAAATACCAAACAGGCTCTAACACAGCAGTAGTAAGCCTTGTTGGTTTCGACCGTGACCACGGTGTTCCTGAAGCTTACTCAGGTCAGATCGTAAAACTAATTGGAACCCACAATGACTTGCTTGCGTTTGTAAACGCAGACACATTTGTGACCTACAGCCTCTTTGCTACTGGTAGGCAAAACTCTGGTCTTGGTGGTGCTTCTCCTCCTGTTTCCGGTATAGGAGCCTCAGTTATTTTGGGCTATAACGAAACAGCTTGGGAAGTTAAGTGGATTGGCGCAGATAACACAGGGCTTGAAAACGCTAGCGTAAGTTTTGCTTATAACGAATACCGAATGTGGTATGGAGTTGGTAATCAGCTTTACTGGATAGCTTTATCGACTGATGTAATAAACCCTGACCAGATTTCAACATTCCAGTATGCAAGTAGCGGGACAATGGAAACGCCTTGGTTTGACGGGGGCGATGCTGCTGGTAACAAGACAGCTATTTCATTGAGAACAGTTACATCTGGCTGTTCTGATGATGTGAATATAGCTGTTTCTTATGCGACTAATTTCAATAACACGTACACATCCCTTGGAACAATTACCACTAATGGGACAACTACTTACGATTTTGCTGCTGGTGTAGGTGTTGAGTTTGCATCTATCAAGTTCAAGGTAACCCTGACAAGTAATTCAATTTTATCTAGCCCTGATCTAAACCTGATAGAACTAAGGTGGAGAGAAAAGATTCCACCGAAGTACGGATTTAGTGTGACGATAGATGCCAATAAAAACTTCAGAGGCAAAACTTCTAAAGAATTGTTAGACAACATAACAACTGTTATCAACACCAACACACTTGTTCCGTTTACCTACAAGGACAACGATTCCGACAGGACTTATTATGTTGATCTAATAAGTGCTTCCGGTTTTGAATTTACTGGTTTAGATGAAAGAGGTCAGATACAAAT
>Ga0099850_1000141_pt1 | contig 30149 bp, 16 predicted proteins | sample CB_VirMetaG_5_FD_79182 | JGI IMG/M metagenome (GOLD analysis project Ga0099850, IMG submission 79182) | Freshwater to marine saline gradient viral communities from Chesapeake Bay - CB_1508_1D Viral MetaG | ecosystem: Environmental > Aquatic > Marine > Coastal | place: USA: Chesapeake Bay... | reverse complement strand
GGTATTAATCCTGCAGCTCGTATTACTACAGTAAAGCCAAGTGGTACTACATCATGTGTTGTAGGCACAAGCTCTGGTATACATGCATGGCATTCTAAATACTATATCAGACGCATGCAGTGTAATAAAGACGAAGCGCTATACCAGTACCTTGCTATACATCATCCTGAACTTGTTGATGATATGAAGCTTATTCCTAACTCTGCAGTTATTGAAATTCCTCAAATGGCTCCAGACTCTGCAACCTTGCGAGAGAACGAGACAGCATTGGAAATGCTAGAGCGTGTTCAGCGCTGGAATACAGAATGGGTACGCTCAGGGCATATCCATGGAGCAAATACACATAATGTATCTGCTACCGTATCAGTAAAGCCTGATGAATGGGAAGGTATTGTAGAATGGATGTGGAAGAATAAAAATACTTTTAACGGTCTTTCTGTTCTTCCTTATGACGGTGGTACTTATGTACAAGCACCGTTTGAAGAAATAGATAAGAAAGAATTTGATAAACGATATTCTTTATTAACAAAACTTGATCTTACTAAAGTAGTAGAAATAAGCGATAACACAGACCTTTCAGCAGAACTTGCTTGTAGTGGAGGTTCATGTGAGGTTGTAAATTTATAATAAATAAGATGAGTAAAAAAACAATAATAAAACCTTCGCTATTTGAAATAATAGCTGGGGACGGTACATACTATGTAGTAGCTTACGATACAGCTCATGCTATTACGTCATTGATTGAAGAATGGAGCAGTGTAAAGGACATTAAATCGGTAAAGAAATTGACGGATGATATATGGAACCTTCTATTCATAGCTAAAGAATGTTTACCTCAAGAACTTGTAAATAAAACTGTAGATGATAGCAAAAGTAAAACGTAAAAGTGTGGTCATCAGACCATCAGGACGTTCTACTGATTATATCTCTCCTTCCTTCGGTCATGGGTGTCTTTATGATTGTAGCTATTGCTATATGAAACGTAGTAAACCTACGGGTCTTACAATAGCTACAAACACAGAAGATATTCTTACAGCTATAAACAATCATGCATACTTTGCAGATGTTCAAAAGCCTAACCAGACCCATGCTGAATATATAACTTATGATATTTCGTGTAATGAGGATTTCTCATTGCATGCTAAACATCATGAGTGGAAAAAGATATTTCAGTTTTTCAAAGAACATCCAATTGCTATGGGTTCATTTGCTACTAAGTATGTGAATCCAAATCTTGTAGAATTTGACCCAGGAGGTAAAGTACGCATTAGATTCAGTCTAATGCCACAACACATGTCTGATATACACGAACCGAACACCAGTAAAATAATAGATAGAATAAAAGCCATTGACGCTTTTATAGATAGTGGTTATGATGTTCATGTAAACTTTAGTCCTGTGATACTTTATCAGAACTGGAAAGAAGACTACAAAGAGTTATTTCAAATGCTTGATGATTATGTAGATTATAAAGATCAAGTACTAGCGGAGGTTATATTTCTTACGCATAATGAAGCTAAACATTTTAAAAACTTAGAAACTAACCCTAATGCAGAAAAGTATTTATGGGTGCCTAAAATACAAGAAGTTAAGATCTCTCAATATGGAGGACTTAATTTACGTTATAAAAGTAAACTAAAGTCAGAATATATAAGTAATTTTACAAAATTACACGATAAGATTATTCCTTGGAATAAGATTAGATATATATTTTAGTCTATGAAAGATTATGAATTTAGAATACTATCTATTGCAATATTGGCATTATGCCTACTTGTAGTGGTAATGGGAATAAAGGTAGAATCACTGAAAGATAAAAATGAACAACGATATATTGAAGCACCTGTTGAATACGCTCCTGCCATATCTGATAGCGTTTCTATTGGGCGTGATAGTTGCATGGAAAGGCTGCGGTGACACAAGTGGTAAGCCTATCACTACCGTAATTGAGAAGCCAGTTCCAACAATTGAGTATGTCGATCGTTGGAGATACGACACCCTAAGATTTGTACATTGGCGCACCGTACATGACACCGTACATGACGTTGAGTACGTTAATATATACGACAGCGTTCTTGTAATAGACACAGTCAAGATAATTGAGTCTTGGTTGACCGAGGTGACCAAGTATGACACTACTGTATTAGATGGTCAGTTACGTTTAAAATGGCAGAATTACCAGAATTTTACAGAAAACTTAGCAATAGAGTACACTCCAAAAAAGATAAATTCTAATTTTTCAATGGGTTTACACGCTAAAGTAGGACTAGTTTCTGATTTTAAAATGCAGTACACTCCTATGATAGGAGCTGGAATTGGCTTTAAAATAAAAAACAATTATTTAACTGCTGACTATGGGTATCTTCAACAACATTATGTTGGAGTAACCTATGGTCGATATTTCTTAAATTTTTAATATGAATTATTCTGAATTAGAATCTGCTGTAGAACAATGGGCAGAAGATCGCGGTATTTTCGATAAAGCCACCGCATTAAAACAAGCGCTTAAAACTCAAGAAGAAGTAACAGAACTGGTAAATGCTATCGTAGATAATGATTTCGATGAAATCCAAGACGCTATGGGAGATATTTTAGTAACGCTTATTATTCAAGCTAAAATGCAAGGAGTTTCTCTTGAGACCTGTTTGGAAGGAGCTTATAATATTATAAGTAAACGCACAGGCAAAATGATTAATGGTCAGTTTGTAAAAGATGAGCACTGATACGCTTATTGACCTTTGGAAGCATAAGTTAAGTCTGAGTGACTGGAGTATAACAGCTACTCGAATAGAGCCAGAACAGATCTTGTATAACGGTGAAAAATATTTTATTGGTATACATAGAGATTTTGGTAGAAAGAAAGCAATCATATATCATGATATTGAGCTAACTGAAAAAGACATAGTGCATGAACTTCTTCATATCGTGTTCCCGAAACAGAACTATGACGAGACGTTCCAAGATTATGAGCGTTGGATAACAGAAGCTGCAGAAAATCTTACTCAATCTAAAAATGTTTGGAAACCTATTTCTTATATTTCAAAAATGTTTACAGGATTTCAGCCCCATCATCATTTAGAGGCAATAACTGAGCGAAACTCTTGATCAGAGTAGAAACAGCCGTAAATTCCATGGATCAGCTCGGTGATAATGGTGGTAACATATGCCCACTCGCTCTTAACTTAAACCAAAACAAATATGAGTAAAGAAGAACTTATAGAAGAAATACTAGATATAATAAATTCAGAAAATAGTGGATTAAGTCATCAACAAAGACTTAATGAAATTGAAGGTTTATTAAACCAAAACAAAGATGGCTAAGATAAAGATCGATATAGAGGTGCTTGAGCTTGTATGCGATTGCGCCAAAGATTTCCCAAAGCTTCCGAGAAAGAAGAAGAAGCAATGTAAGAAGGAGGTATCAAGAAAACTTAACCAACTATTCAAATGGTATATTGAAAATGAGCAAAGCAACGAATATCAAGAACGGTAATGTCAACATCAAGTGTGAGTACTGCGGAGGTTGTGGTTATCACAAGATGAGCTGCCCAACGCAGAAAGCTACGGTGTTCCTGTCAGATGTGAAAGTTGAGGGAGTAACTGCTGAAAGTGATGGAGTAAGTGGCAAACATGAGGGAGCAACTAAAAGTGGTATGTCAGAAATTCCGACATACCAAGCGAGCGGTATCCCAACACTTGAAGGAGCCGAAGCAGAAGAGTTCATCCGCAAGGCAGACGAGAACGTAAGACTGATGAGACAAAGACTCTGCAAGAATCACGTATGGCGCAAGGACTACCTGAACGGTGGTAAGAAGTGTCAGGTGTGCGGAAAGGCAAAAGAAGAAGTTGAACGAAGTAAGGACGTAGAAGAATAGTCATGCCAGACATCATGATGTGTTCGGGCGAGAAATGCCCACTGAAACAGATATGTTACAGACATACTGCAAAGCCGAGTGATTACCAATCATACTTTTTAAAACCTCCTGTACTTGGAGGAACGTGTGAGTATTTTTGGAGAGATGAGGTCAGGCCAAAGACTGACGAAAGCGACCAAAAAGTCAACTAATAACTTTACGAAATATGGATAAAAAAAATGATTACTATGGAATTTTAGTTACCTATAATACGCATGATAAAACTTGGTATGCATTTTATAGAAAAGACGTAGATTACTACTGGGCCAAAAGAAATTCTATACTTAAAGGCTCTGGGTCTTCTGCTGAACAAGCGATTGATAACTATTTAAAATTAAAAAATGAAAAAACAATCAAAGCTTGAAATACTTGGATTAGGTAGTATGTATGTTCTTGTATTTCTATTTTTTATGATAGCTACAATTAATGGATGCTATTCTCAAAGCTACCAGTATGCCGTTCCTAGTGTAAATAAAGACACATTGTATCTTAAAAAAGGAGATATGCAAAATGTTTTTATTTCTGTTTGGGATCAATATGAAAAATGTCCTGTTATATTTATTTGCGATTCGATTAATACCCATCGCAAACGATACCTGGATAATATTTTAGCATACAGAAAAGAATCATTATATTTGTTAAATGAATTACAGCAATAAAAGAGGAGATAATGAGAGCTATGAAGATTATAAAGAGCGTCTCAAATTCTTAAATCGTTTAAAGAAAAACAGATCTATTCTGGTATGGCCCAGTGGAAGTGCGGGTATTTATACTAAAAGTACAGGTGAGAATCTATCACTTGTAGGAGATCAAATACGCCAGTTGGTTAAAGCAGAATTAGATCAATATGACGATTGGGAAATTGTAAATAAAGATTCTGAATTGTTAGAAGAAAATAAAGATACTGGGACAGAAGATCCCAAGTCTGTATAGTTTTATTGGTGATTGGTTTTACTATACAGTAAAGAAGGTGGAGAGAAATCTCCACCTTTTTTTTATCGAAACTGTACATTATCTAGTTTTGTTAGTTTCTGTATAAAAACTAACAATATCTTTCATGTAAGCACTTCTAGTGAAATGTTTATAGAAAGGAATTGTATCAAAAAATCTTTTTTCAATTTTATACTGACCTTTTCTAAGGCCTGATTTATATACTTCAGGACTTTCTCCAGATAAAATAGCCCCAACATCTGTCATTCCTTGCCCCAGTAAATTTGCAATTCTTTCAATCATCGTTACAGTTGCTGCAGGATTTCTTAGGATACGACTAAGCTCTATAAGTGATGTATATTGACGTAACTCACTGTATAGACGAAAAGAAAAGAAACTTAATCTAAAATACACTTTTTCAGCTTCTTCATCACCTTCTGATTTAGCCATTCCTGCTAATGCAAGGCCCATCATATTAGCAGCAACCATAAAACCAAGCTCTGAAACAAATCTGTGCATGTTAGCTTTTTCTGTTTCTCTAAGTTCACTCCAATTTTCAGAAAGCACTTGCCATTTAAGGTCTTTTAAATCGCTTATTGATTTTCCTATAAATTTATAAACAGTTGCATATAAACCTCTAGGTACTACCATGCTTTTTGTAGGATCAAATATCAAATATCTATAATGTGGAGGTCTTTGATCTTTATTTAGATACTCTCCTTCCAAGGTTTCTCCTTTTTCTTTGTCTAAGTTAGCATAAGTCCCAATAAAAGGAGTATAGTCCATAACAACTTTTCTAATACCTCCCCATCTTCTTTCTTGACCAGGTGCTAAATATTTTTTATGTTGTACCATTAAGTTACCTAACAACAATCTTTGGAAGTTAATACTATTTCTAACACTGTAATTACCATGTAATTGCTGATTTATCCTTTGTACAATGTGAGTTATTCTAATATTCCCTTTTCTTCTTTGGTCTAGACTTTTATACTCATATTTTCTATATCGGGAGCCTTGTTTAATCTCAATTTGAGATACTTCGTCTGTATAAGTAATCCTTCCGTCTTTTACATTGAATGTATCGTACAGACTCATAGCATCTTCTCTCTTATCTACACGTTTTGTTACGTCTTTTTTAGATATGTATTTACCATCAGCATCTAAAACTTTTATATTTAAAAGAGTTGCTATCATAGTAACACTTTGTACTTGTTTTTCTACTGTATGATTTAAAATATGAAAACTAGAACCGTGTATTAACTGTCTTGCTTTTGTATTGTATGCGTAGTCAAATTCTCTGTGATCAAAACTGTTAACAGGATCGAATATATAGTTTAATAGATTTATTTTAGAATACTTGTCAACGGGCTCTAAAACATCTTGCAATTGATTTACAAAATCTAGTGTATATAATCCTTCTGCTTTTATAACTTGTTTTGCGGTATAAAACTCTCCTGCAACTCCTTCTGTTATAGTTAATGTGGAGGCTAAAGTAAAGTTAGCAACTGAAGAATCTATATTACCTGACAGCATTGTTAAACTTGTATACTGAGCCATCATTTGTACAATCTTGGCAACAGGAATGTTTCCTATTTTATATCCAGGATCAATTTGACGAATACCAAACATACGTTTGTCTATTTCATCTCTTAACATATTATAAGACTCTGAAGCTCTTTTATCTATATTCCTACCTGTAAAATTATGCCCATACACAGGCAATCCTGCTTTAACAGCTAGCTTCTTTCTTTTCTTTAAAATAGAAGAAAGCATTTCAGCAAATGGTAAAAACTCAATCATTTTTTGATAGTTAAGACCATTGAATGTATTAAATACAAGCATTGTATGAAGGTCTCTGGATTGCCTATCCGTTTCCATTACACCTCTATAATAAATAGGAACGTATTGTCGTTCTCGTAGCTCGTCAGATTGCGTTAATCTAAAAAATGTACGTCTTTTCTTTTGCTTTCTTCGTTCTTCTATTTCATCCTGCTCTTTTCTAAGCCTTTCATTTCTTTCTTTTTCTGTTTCTCCTTCTTTATCTACAGTGCTTATAACATCTCCTTGTTCTTCAATTTCCCCTACCACATATTGAAAACTTTCTTCTATCCAAGGTTTTATTATCTCTGACATATAACTATTCTTTCCAAATAATTTTATACGTCCAAATAATCCTTTTTCAATATTTTCAAAAGACTCCATTGCAGTTTTACGCATGCTAGGCATCTTAAAACGTAATTGAAATTCAAAAGGCATACTTTGCTCATTTTTTAAATGAAGCTTTATGTATTCGTTATAATACTGCCATAAAACTCTTTCGTCTTCAGTGCCTTCTTTATATTTTAATAACTGGTCGTATTGAGGATTTTCATATTTTTTCTGATCTTCTTTAGATTTTGGAATTATAAAAGTTGAATGATACTTACTATGCAAATTATATAATTGATGTTGGGCATCAAAAAACTCATCACTTTTTCCTTCTTGTCTCTTTTTTGCTTTAGCTAAAGTTATTTTAGATTTTAAATCTGCCATAAGTGCTAAATCATTTTCATACGCTTCTTTTTCTTCTTCAGACATTTTTGAAGTATCTAGCGTAGGTAATGTAAAATTTTCTACTGTGTTTTCTTCTATCCACTCTTCGTAAGCAGCTAACGCTTCTTCTCTAGTAAGCTCTTCGTCATTAATAAATTCTAGCTTTTTTTCTTTTAGTAGCCTTTCCCAAGCAGAGTAATACCTAGCAACAAAAAACTTAGTGTAATTTCCATCTTCATCATACTCTGCCATAAATTTAAACTGATCTTCTATAGATTCAGGTTTACCAAAAACCTTATTATAACTTTCAATCATTTTAACCCGTAGCTTATCTAGATTGTATAATTGTTTATGGAAATCTAAACGAATCTCGTCTTCTACGATTGCTAATTGAATTTGAAAAGCTCTTAAAACATCATCAGGAACATCTAACATATTCATAAACATTCTATGTCCCCATGAAATATCCCCTTCTCTAGACTTTAACATGTTTCTAAAAAGAGCCTTACCTCTTTCTGTAAAGTCAGGACCTTCTTGAAGTTTTTCTTCGATAAACTCTTCAAAAGGTTTATCTATACCCCTTTCTTTTCTTTCTTGTTCTGTTTTAAATTTTTTACGGGCTGCTAAATATTGCTGCCTGTAAAGCTCTACCATTTCTTCTTCTATAATTTCTTTTCCTGTACTAAATTTATTTATTACAGTATCCATTATAAGCTCCTCATACCGAACCTCTATTTCTTCTCTTTTAGCTTTTAAAACACGCATTGCCTCAATAAGCTCTTCTAGTTTTTCGAGAAAGTCCTCATTTGCAGCTTCTTCATTTTCAGCTTCCTCATTTTCAGCTTTTTCTATTTTTCTTTTTTTATTTCGTATATAAGGCACTATTGTGTATTTACTAGCAACTAAAGCGTCTAATTGATCATCTAACTCTTTATATGTTTGTAAATAAGTGTAAAGCGCTTGTAGATCTTGTGCGTTTTGAGACACCTCTTCTACATTTCCACTAGACATAGAAATTTCAATTCTATTTATAATATCGGTAGCTTCTTGTAATTGAGTTATAGCATTTTTAATAAACTCTCCTATTTGTTGTACAGCTTTGAACTTTGTCTCTCTTGTATTTTCCTCTTCAATTATTTTTTTTAGGTTTTCCTTATCTTCTTTTAAAGTTTCTTTTGCTGTAAGTTCCTTTAAATTAGCTATCCTTTTTCTTCGTAATTTTTGAAGAGTTTTTTCAATACTGGAAATAGTTCCCTGGACTATATTTCTATATATATTAGTCTCATTTTTAAACTGACCATCATTATAAGGCTTGTTTGTAATTCCTACTCTTTCAGCTTCTTTTACTACGTCTTCTACAAAAGGCTCTCCATAAATAGGCTCAGTTTCTCCAAACTCATCTGGCTCTGTTCTTCCATATTCGTATAACCTAGGAGTTGTTTTATCTGACTTTTTTAATTTATACTTTTCAGGAAAATTTACCCAATCTCCGAACCTACTTTTAAATTCAGGCCCAGTAGCAAATTTGTAATACGCATCTGCTCTTTCTTCGCTGTATTGTTTGCTTAACTTTTCATAAAGTTTACTGTCTTCACCAGTAGTAGGATGTGTGTATTTACAAGCCATTGTTATTTCTTTTTAATTGGCACGCATTTGTCCTTGCCTTTTTTAGTACCTGCATATCTGTAGCCTTTCCAGCAAGCCTTTCCATCTACGCCTTTTTTCTTTCTTGTAGCCATTTTAATCACATTTAGGTTTATATGGATTATCAAATAGTCCTAATTGTGGATCTATATAATTGTTTGGAAATACTGCTACTTTTCTTTGCCCTATTTTACCATTTGGGGTTTGCACTAATCTAACAACTTTTCCTCCATTAAAAACTTTGTTATTAATATTTAGAACTGCTTCTAAAGACATATTAACTTTCTTGCTAGGATTGCTCCATTGGTAATAAACACCTCCCCATTTTCTGAAAGCCCCGTCTTTGGCTGCTTTATCTATTTCTTCTTTAGCACGTTTTACAATTTCTGCTCTAGATATATTGTAATACGTAAATTCTGAATCCATTTCAATATTAGTATCTGCATACTCTTCATAAGGTATGAATCTTCTTATATCGTAGTAATCTTTGTCTCTTTTAAATCCTTTCTCAGAACCAATTTTTGCTTCAAATATGTCTTGCCATGTAGCAAACCCTTCTTTTGTAACATCTCTATCTTCAGAGTTAAGGAAAAAGTCAATAAGAATAACATTATCTCTTTCAAATTGAGACAATTGTTTCATGCGGCTTACAAAATTACCACGTAAATCTCTAAACTTTTTAGCTATGTAAGGATATTCTGTTACAACTCCGTTAACTATAAATTTACCGCTAGAGCCTTTATCCCAAACGTATATAGGAATAAAGTTTTCTATTTCTTTAGTAACAACATTATTTACCCAATCCCATACATCTTGTCTTGTTTTAACTACTAAGTCTTTTTTACTAATTTCAAAATCAAGGTCATGTACAGTTTCTGAATCAGGTCGCATTAAAATCCCCTGTGCTCTTATAGCAAGTGATCCTACGAGTCTTCCTTTAAGCTTTACAATAATTTCTTCTAGTAGTTTAGCTGCTTTAGGATAATCAGCAAGAGATTCTTCATAGCTTCTAGCTTTAAATTGCTCCTCTCTTGCTTCTCTATAATTTTCCATCCAAGCTTTTTCTCCTTCTAAAACTTTATTAGCGATGTCATTAGCTATTACTTCAATAGCAGATCCTGTTTCTTTCATGGATCCTTCTAACAAGAAAGGATGCTCACTTAGACCCATTAAAAATTTTATTCCTTGTAGAATGCTTAATATAGAATTATAAACATCGTATGCAATTTTTAAGAAAAATCCTTTTGGTTCAATTTTTCTATTAGCATAGACAATAGCTTCAGCTAGTAATTTACCAGCAGCTTCTTTCTTTATTTTTGCAAAATTTATACTACCATCGCTTAATTGATATGCAGGATCATTTTTGTAGTCTGCAACTACTTGTGGATATTTTCCCCAACTAGTGATATTATCCATAAGTGGTTTTATAACTTCGTTATCCGCTCCTACAAGGTCAATTAGCATATGGCTAAATTCTTCAGGCATCAATGCGGCATTCCTATCTTGAGCCACTTCAATAATTTTCTTTAAACTATTTGTTACTCCTAGTCTGCCTATACCATAGCGTTGCGCCATTTCCTCTATAGTCCGTTCTGTTATTTTAACTCCGAACTCTTCAAGGTACTCTATTAAATATTTATCTAATTCTTTATCTGCAGCTTGTGTAAGCAACTCTATTTCTTTTAAAGACTCTTTATTTGCTCTCATAAAAGAATCGTATCTAAACGCTGCTAGTACGTCTAATCGTTTACCCCTAAAAGCTTCAAAATTACTTTCTAAATAACCTTCAAAAGATTCTATTTCGTTTTCAGAAAGTCCAAGTTTCTTTAATGTATTCTTTGTAGCGGTAGATAATTTATTTCCTGTGTAAGCAGTAGTAAATCCTAGTAGTTTATTAGAGAGTCTTGCATATTCTCTTGCTTGTTCTGCTAGTGTATTTTCTAAATGATAAAGCTCTTCGTTACCTTCAATTTCATTAGTGTCATAATTATATCCACTAGTATCAAACTCTCTAGGATTTGTTAAAAATCTATTTTTCTCGTTAGCTCCTTCTTTAAAAGTTATTCCATCTATGATTGTATCTAGAGAAATAGCTTTATATTTTTTTACAGTTTTACCATCCTGGTCTTCTTTAGTGAAAGTTTCTACTCTATTCTTTCTGAATATCGAAGTATCTGTTATAAAAGGCTCTATGATAATATTACCTTTTTCACTATACCCAAGTTTATTAGTTTTAGCATAAACAGGATTACTAATTTTTCCTTCATTTATTGTAGAAAATCCTACTAATTCATATAAGTCATCTCCAAGTTTTACAAACTTTGAAAACTCTTCATATTTATTATCATCCTCTATAATTTCTTTACTAACTTTAAGATCTCCTGTGGCAAACGCTATTATCTTTTTTGTGTTTTTATCTATTCTTTTATTGGTAATAGTACTTGCGGATACAGTAGGTGCGTATTCATGTATATCAGAAAAATTTCTAATCATAGGCTCTACAAAAGGTAGAATACTAAAACTATCTGTTCTTTCTTGATATTCGGCTGCTATATCTCCATTATACTTTGTATAAGCTTCAGGAACATTACGCTGAAGCATCATATTTTCGTAATCAAAAGGAATCAAATGATGGAACGAAAACATTCTTTGAGTCATTCCACTTGTAGCATATGCATATAATGCAAGGTCTGCTGCAAATTTTCTAACTTTTGCATCTTCGTGTACTAACAAGTCTTCCCAAGCAGCTTCTAACCTATCTTGGTCTTTACCATCCATTAATCCTGAACGGAATTGAATAGAGTTCATTTCTGCAGCAGAACTTGCTCTGTTGAGAATAAGACTATTTACAAGTTCATTATTTTGAATAGGGGATTCTTTTGATAACTGATAATACGCAAGTCTTTTAAAAATATTATTATCTCCTGCAAGTAACTCTTTTAATTTATCTTGTGTGAATCCTTCGATCTTACTTCCTAAATAAATAGCTTTTAAAGAAGTGTATGCCTTTCTTATTTTAAAAGGATCTGTAGCTATTGATTCATCTATTATATATGAGTAAAGCTTAGCTAAAGCTGCTTGATATCCTGGAGTAAATAAATCAAATTGCTCTTTAAAAAGCTCTTGCATTAATTTTACAGAATTTTGAGTATAAGCATCTAACATAGTATTGTTAAATCTAGCATCAACTCCTAAAACTGTATCATTTAAGATAGCTTTATTTTTCTTATTTATAGAAGCTATAACATTTGCAGAACCTCCACTTGATCCTTCTACATCTTGTTTAGAAGCAGAAACTGCATCATTTACGGCTGAGGCTATTCCTTTTAGCTTGTTAAATATTAAGTATACTTTGATTTGATTTACAACATGCCCTGGGTTAGCCATGTTACCACCATTTTTAAGCATACCTATAAGCTGCTCTTCTGAAAAAAGCTCTCTAAGATCAGGCAAGCCGTTTTTATACTTTTCTTTTAAGCTTGCCAATATACCATCAAACTCTTTGTAGTAATCTTGTATCGTTGCTCCGTCAACTCCTTCTGACATTTTTGCTTCTGCAAAAGCTTGTCTATACTCATCAAATATTAAATCTTCAGCAGATAACATCTTGCCATTACGCATTTTCTTAGTTGTGTTTTCTGCTTGATTATATCTAGTATATGCTACAAACTTCTTCAGAATAGGTTGAGGCATAAAAAAATCTGTCCATTCAGGAGAAACCCCTGCCCTGTCAAGTAAAGAGACTGTATTTGCTGTTAAAGAGTTATTATTAAGATAAAAGATGTAAGGATCTTTCGCAATATCTACGTAAGCATTTAGCCTTCCTGATATTATATTAGATATGATCTCTTTTCTCTCATTGTATATATCTGCAAGACTTGTAACTCTGTCTCTTTTATTTCCTATACCTAAATATTGATTTAATTTAATTGGATTAAATTGAGAAATAGCGTGATCTACCAAAGCTCGTGCTACTTGCCCTACTCCAAACTTACCCCCAATGTAAGACTGTTTAGTTTCTAGCTGGTAAGAAGGGCTAAACCATTCAAGATCTTCAAGTCTGTTTAATACTTTATTTACAGCTTTGACATACTTATCATACTCTTTAGAAGACTCTAAAGCTTTAAGTGAAGTTATTTCTTGCTGACTGAACTTACTTATATTTTCAAATAATCTAACTTTAGCAGCTCTGAATTTTGTACCGATAGAGTCTAGAGGCGTGACAAGACTAATGTAAGTTTTAGGGTCAGTAACAATAGCATCGTATATTTCAAGTTTTCTGTTCTGCAGAGCCTTTCTCTGCATACTTCTCTTCTTGTATTTTTTATCAGAACGTATATAATATATCTCTCCTGTTTCTTTATTCACCCCATAATTAGGCAACATGATATACATTTTATCAATGTCAAAGTCAGAACCTGTTTTAGAAGTAATGTCATCATAAGCTACTACGGTGTCTCCCATAGATTTAGGTAAAAATCCTACCACTTCAAAAGCGTCAATAGAACTCATACTTTGGTTAGGAATACGATATGCAATACCTCTAAGAAGATTTTTATCTTCTATATATTTTCCAATTTCCAAAGAAGACATTTTCTCATTCCCAGGAATAAGGTCTTTAAAATAACTAGGCAACATTAATTGAGCACGGACATGTTCTTTGTTTTTATTAAAAGTTGCAGGACGTAATGGTTTAGGATTAGTTACTCTAGAAATACTAGCCTGCTCTTCTTTTGATAATGAAGAAAATCTTTGAACTCTTCTAAATCCATAATTACTCATCTGGATATAAGAACCTCCAGGCATTTCTAATTTAACAGTCCTTTTGGTAATTAATGCGCCTATCTTTTGGTCTATTTTATCTGCAAATGGATTTTCACTTAGTGGTATTTTAAACCCTGTCTTATCAGCATTTAGCTGTAAAGATTTTAATAGTTTATTAGTAGTCTTTGTGTCATTTAAAAACTCCCTTTCAAGAATTGCAGCAAGCTTTGTATAATCTACAATTTTATATGTAAGTCCGTCTTCACTAGTTTTAACTCCAAATTCTTCTAAAAGCTCCTCTTTTCCTAAATTAGATAGTGCTATATCAGCATCATGGGCCATTTGCACAAGTTCTCTACCTGTTACTTCTTTATATTGATTTTGTTTTTTATCAGTTTTAACTATAACAGAGTACGTTTTATCTAATTCTACATTAGCTATTATATTACGTTTTATCTGAGATCCTTCTAGTTGTGTAGGAGATGTATGCGGCCTTAAATCTTGCTGAAGTTTCCAGTACTCATTTCTAAGAACCATGCTGTTTTTTAATTCTAATACAGATCCTTGTTTATCAGCAGTAAACCGTTCTGGAAATTGAGCTCCTACCTTTACTCCAGACTCGAAAATTACTTCATCTACTCCTTTTTTTAGCATTGTATCATAAAGAGTTTGAAGCTCTTCTGACCCTTTCACTAATTGAGGAAATAATACTGCTTGAGAGTACTTAAAATAAGTAGGAACTTTTAATCCCTTATGGTCTCTAAGATCAAAATACATTCCTTTTAACGGCATTGCTGCTATTAATTTCATGTCCTCCTGGGTTCCTTTTCCTTCTAATAATCTCTCATAAGCTTCATCTAATTCTTTTGCTTCAGTTTGAGTCCATTTGCCTAGCATTTCCATAATACTCTTCCATCTTGTAAGAGTAATATATCCTTGGGCATCTGTTTGATTAATACCCTTTTTATCGTAAGGCTTTAAGATTTCTACTATCTGTTTTTCTGTAAATCCTAAATTAAACTTGTCATTAAAATCCTTGAAATTTTGCAGATAAGTTTCGTAATACTCACTTTTCTTTGTGATATCTTGAAGTACTGCTGCAGTAAAAGTCTCTTGCTCTGGAGAGGTTACGTTTAAATCTTGTCCTGGCGCAATAAGCTCAGGAAGACGCTTTTGCATCTCTACCATTGATTTATAATAAGCAGGGTCACCACTGAAGGCTTTCATAATTTCAATAGAAGAAATCATAGACTTAAGTGTATAACCACTTATTAAATGTCTAGCAGCCATATCAGCATTGCTGTCTTTTAAAAATTCCCTAAAGGTTGCAATATCAGTACTACCTATTGCAAGATTTCCATTTTCAAATTGTTTTACTACAGAATATTCTACAGCTTTTACTACTTCTTTTCTAATCCTTTCGTTTAATACTTTTGACATAGCCGCTTTAAACTCTGGATTTTGTTTTAATTTATCTACAGCAAATTTTATAACTCTGCCTTTTTTTGCAATGCCAAGGTTTTCTAAAAATTCGGTAGTAAGCATGCCTTCAAAAAGTTGACTCTTCAAAGCATTAGCACTATTTCTATCAGGAGTACCATCTTCTAAAAGATCCATAAAATGATAAAACTGAACAAGCTCCTCATCAGCCCAGGCTAGAGCTTCGTCATCTCCAAATAATTGTTTTTGAGCGTCTCTTATTCTGTTTAATTCTGATATTGCGTAATCTTGAAATACGTTTAAAATAGTATCAGGTATTACATACGTATCTGTCTCAGCGTCATACTTAATATTTTTAATCTGACTTGTTGATAGATATTTAGGGCCTTGATAAACTAACCATACTCCTTTATCTGCCATAGTAGGAGGAGAGTAAATATCATCATTCATTGTCATATTAACCCGCAAGTTGTACTCGTCTGCTTCAACAATATCTTTATACTCAACTCCTGAACTTATTCCTCCTTTCTTTTGGAAAATATTAAAAGTTCTATAATTAATAGAAGTGCCTTCTCTTTGCAGATAGTTTAAAAGAATAGATCCTTTATTGTAAACAGCCCCTAATAAATTGTTAGCATAATAAGTAGAAGCATTATATTGAAGACTCTTCTTTTTGAAATAGTTATTCAAAGAATATATCCAAGCTTTTCTTCCTTCTGTTTTAAGGATAGTAGTCTGATCATAATCTTCTTGAAATACAGATTCTGCTTCTGCTAGTCTACCAACAACTCTACGTTCTTGTTTTAGATAATTTTCTGTTACAAAATCTACTTTTTTAAGAGGTGTTTTACTATCTCCTTTTGAAATTGAATATATAGTGTAAGGTTTTTGCGCTCCTTTCTTTGTAGAGTTTCCAAAAATAAATTTAAGCTCTCCAACCATTTTACTTCTGCTATTCATACTAGGATCTTCAGTTCCTTTTTTTATAGAGTCGTTATAGTACATCTGATAAAAAGCCTGGACTCCTTCAGTAGACATTAGAATACCTGCTTCTCGTAACAGATCTCTAAGCTTTTGAGCGTTTTCAGTAGGTAAAGTTGTAATATCAGAACTGAGATTTAGAATATCAGAAACAACAGTATCAAACTTTGCTACTATGTTCTTAGCTAATTCTGCGTCTCCATATACAATAACCTCATCATTTTCCCCTAACTCTGTTCTAAACAATGGATTATCTCCTAGAAGCCCTAGCCACTTATCTATTATTCTATACTTTTTAGAATTTTGCTGCGGATTTATAAATCTAAAATTGTGATTTACAACTGTTTCTCCTGCTTCTTCTACAAGAGATTGAAATTGTAAAGCAGTTAAAAAGTTATTGTTTGATTTGGACATAGTATTAAAAAACTGAGTTCTTTCGTTATCAGATAACTCGTTCTTAACTATATCTCTAAGGCGTTCAAATGTTGGATCTTGCTCGGCCATATTATCTAGTATGGCAAGCATTCTATCATACGCAAAAACAGTTTTTATGGTACCATTTTCTTTATCAAAAGTTTGATAGTTTACAATATTTGAAAGCTTAGCTTCAAGCTCATTAAAGATTTTAGAAGGATTTGCTATAACAGGTAAACCAGTTTCAGGATTTACTATAATCTTACCCTCTTTATCTTTTTTAACTAGGAAGCTGATTAAGTATTTGGTGTTTATGTTAGCGTTTTCTTTATTACTTGATTCAAAGGCATCTTTAGTTGCAGACTCTAAGTCTTTGTTAGCTCGCTCTGTTTCTTCTTTTTCTCTTATATTCAACTGCTTTACTCTGCTAAGCATATCTTTAGTAAGCTGATCTAGAACACCATCCTTATATTCATTTTCTTTAGTTCCTAGTAGTTTTTGAATATTCTCCCTTTGTTCTTTTGTTTTTGTTTGATCGTTTGCAAATCTTTCTAAAAGAGCTATTACAACGTTTTTTACAATCTTAATTTCTTTAGTAAAGTTTGTTACGTTAGACACACCAGCAACACCTCCGTTTTCTGGTTTTAGAGCTACTATATAAGCTAATAAAGTATCAATACTTTGATCATATGCTTGGTCTGAGATGTTTAATGCGGACATCATCATTGATACCATTCCATCTCCTTTTGCCCACTTTTCTATTTTTTCAGGTATCGGATCTTTTTTAGCATAGTAACCGCTAGACATTCTAGCAAATAGTAAATCAGTGGTAAAAGCTTTATTTGGATTTGCAAAATACTCAACTGAGTATTTCAATTTTTTAAACCATCTTAGAGTCTTACCTGTAAAGCCCATTTCTTCTCCTGCAAGAGCATACATTCGATAGTCTTCTGCTCTTAGCTCTGCATAATGAATATGAGCAGCCATTTCATCACTTAGATTATATTGCTTATACTGCTCTTTTATTGCATCAATTTCTTTTTGAGTAGCTTTTCCATAAGTTTTTGCAGTTTCTGCGTTTAGTTCTTTTAGCTGCTGATCGCTTAACCAAAGAAATTCTACTGCATGTTCTGCTTCGTGAAACTCTGCTCCATTAACAGCTTGCTCAGACAGAACAATCATAGCTTTTCTAAATACACCATAAGCATATCTACCTTTCCCTGCTATTTTAATAAGACTTTTTTGAAATTGTACAGGTATAGAATCTCCTAAAATTCTTCTTAATCTAGACCTGGCTTGATCTTCATTTATTTTTACTGAAGAAGTATCTTCTGTATACTCTGGCCCCACTTCCATATTAAGCGTAACATTATCTATATCGTCAATGTTTCCTACTTCGCTTTCATTATCTATTTCAGCATTTACTTCTCCTTCAGCATTTTGACTAGGTTTTCCAGTTTCTTCTACAGGATTTTGCATTTCAGGCTCTGTAGATTCTTGTACATCATCTATAGCAGCTTCAGCAACTTGATCTAAGGGAGTTACAGGTAATGTAGGTAATAATTCAAGTTTACTAGTTTCTTCTTCTCCTGGGCTATATTGTACAACAATTGGAATAATACCTAACTCTGCTGCTTTTTCTCCGTGTGTATTATTTAACAGTATTCTATAAAGAGATGTTTGTTTCTGGTGTTTAACTTTATTAGAGTCGTTTCCTTTAAAATAAGGATTATCATATTTAGTCTTTCCTTTATTAGCTCCGCTTCTATGAGTATCAGTAAATTGATTACCTCTCATAGTTTTCATATCATAAATACGAAATACACCTTTTTCATCATAAGTAAGTAAATCAACTGTTCCAGCTACGCCTGCTTCATCATTGTATAGAATAATATCTTCTGCTACTACAGTTTCACCACGTTCATCAAATTGTTTTTTTAAATTTTCTAAAGCAGTCTTAAATTGCTCTAACGCTTTTTTATCTGCGACTTTGTATTTTGATAATGACTTTAGATTTCCATTAAAGAAATCTCTTACAAATTCATCTATTGCAGTTCCTATACGAAGAGAGGATGCTACCACTAATTTTTGTTCTATTTCTTTTCCTTCGTAACCTAATTCTTCTAACCTTTTTCTATAGTCTTGCATAGACTCTTTTTCTCCTATGCCATCAACTATTTCCTCTCCTCCTATAAATGTAGTTACTCTTGTATAAGTTTTACCTGTACGTGTATTTACATAGTTTTTACCATCAGGAGTTAGTTTTATAAATGATTTGTTTTCTTTTATCTCTGCTATTTTTGCTTTTACTCTTTCAAGTATTGTAGGTTTTTCACTAGTTTGTTGTGCTTGGTTTAAAGCAGCTAATTTTGCATCATATTTAGCATTAATTTTATTTTTTAAATCAGAATGAACTTTTTCAGTTAATCCCTCTTCAATGTCATATTCTTCAAGTAAATCATAAAAAAGATCATGCTCTTTTTCATTTCTATCTTCTTTTACTACATTTAATTCTTCTTGTCTTCTTCTTTCAATATCAGTAAGAGCTTCAAACAAAGCTGGGTATCTTATAACAACACTTCCCGATACGGTAGGCTCTTTAGGATTATCTAAAAAGAACTTAGCCAGTCTTTTTAATTCAGTAAACTCTGACTCTGTAATACTAGCTTTTTCTTTTTCTATATCAGCTTTCTTAGCCTCACCTTCACTAGTTTGTTGTGTTGCAGTTCCTTTAGTAGTTTTTTTCTTTTTTGTTTGGCCTCTTTTTGATGTAGGCTTTGATTGAACACTAGTATCATAATAGATTTGAGTTGCTCCTACTTTTAAAGGACTTCCATTTTCGTCTAACGTAATATCAGTACTTAAAGTATGAGTAGTTACATCCGAATCATTGTCGTTAGTAAGAAAGTCATTTATATAATCATCATTAACTCCTCTTTTATATGTTTTACCTAGAATAGTTATTTCATTTATAGTATCATCTGAAATAGCTTCAAATACACTTTTTCCTAATAATTTTTGGCTAACTTTTCGTTTTAATACTCCTTGTTGAGATGCCCATTTTCTAAACTCTTCTTGATTATTAAGTGTTAGTACTTTATAAGTATTTTTATCTTTAAAATCAAATCGTACTTCCCCCTTTTCAATAACAAGTCTTGTGTTTATTTTATCTAAACCGTATGCGCCTATTGCTTTCATGTTATATGTTGTAACAAGCAAGTTTAAAAGTTGACGGTTAGTTAAATTTTTAGCAAAATCTGCTAATTTGTTTCCTTTTGCATATGTTATTTCAAGTAGTAATAATGTAATAAGATCTATTTCTGCAGAAGAAAGGTCTCTTGTATTTAATTTAACTGGTATTTTTTTCTTAGTAAAAGGATTATATACAAAAGCATATATCTGTCCCGCGAGATTTTTGAGATCTTCTTTTACTGCTGTAAGCCTGCCGATAGAATCGTCTTCACTTTGTACTACATTTCCATCAGACTGAACTACTCCAACTCGCTGTTTTGCGGTAACACTTTTATTAGGGTCTGCTACAAATAAGCTGGCTATTGGATTAATGTCTCCTGTTTTAGAATTAAAAACAGATCCTTTTAACATTTTGCCTTCTCTAGAGAATCTTATTCTTGCCGTACCATAAGCAATTTGATTAGCTAAATATGCTTTATATATTTTATCACGTATAGCAGCGCCATTTTTAGCATCAGGTTGATTATCGCCTCTGTGATCAAGTATATATAATTCAGGAGCAACAGCGCTTAAAATAGGATTTGTAAACCTAGCCTTTAGTTTTAACTGTTTAATTTCGCCAACAGTTAGCTTTTCTCTGTTTTGAATTTTTTCATATAATCCTGGAGTTGCTGCATATCGAAGTGGATCTAAATTTATTTGATATTCTACAGTAAAAGTATCTGTAAATTTTGCTGCTGCTTCCTTGGCTATTCTTAATAAAGCGGCATATAACTTAGAACCAGCCTCTTGTGCTTCTACTGAATCATTTTTTTTACCTACAGTTATAGAACCTTTTACAGATTTTTCCGTATCTGTCCCTATAGGCTCTTCAGGAAGCTCGCTTTCTACTTCCTCCCCCTCCTTGGTCTCTCCGACAGGTTGAGTCTTATTATTCTCATCAGATTGTTTTTGCCCTGAAGCTGTGCTGCTAGAATTTTTTTCTTCTTCAGGAACTTCTTCTTTTTCAGGATTATCTGCAGGTTCTTCTACAGGCTCTTCTGGCGTATTTTCTTCTGGGCCAGGTTTTGTTTCTTCTTCTTTTTCTGTTTTTTCATTTTCGTTTTCAGCAAATGTTTCTGCTAACTCTGTTTCTACTTCTGACTTAGGCTGTACAACTCTTATAGGTGTGTTATCAGCTATACCTATTCTATTTCCTTTATCATCTACTACACTTCCAGTTTTAATCTCTTCTCCAGATTCTTCATCAATATCTCTCTCTTCTTCATAAGTCCCTCTAACAGTAGCGCCTTCTGGGGTTTTTACTTCTACAGTATCTCCTGGCTTTACTTGTTGATTCAATGCTGGAATAAACTCTTCTTCTTCTTTTGCTTCCTGCTTCTTTTTAAGTAGATCATTATATTTTTCAAAGAAAGGATGGTTTCTTACTGCAATAGCATTGTTTATTCCGCTTTCTTTGTCTAGAGCAGAACCTATTAAAGAATAATAAGAGGCTTCGTTAGCATAAGTAGCAGCTAAGTTATTAGAGTGAGCATTAGTCTTTTCTTGCAATTCATCAGAAACAATTACATCTCCGTCATTTTTTTCATATTCTTTGAGCATATTACTATACTCTTCTCTAAGACCTGGAATCTGTTCTCCTTCTTTTGTCTTAGCGCCTTCTAGCTTATTTTTTAGATATGCTATTTGAGCTTGATTTGCGGCTATGTGATGTCTTACATTAGGTTCTTTTTCTTCTGCTTGCTTTAAAAGCTCTTCTATAGATATTCCGTTTATCTTTTCCTTTTCTAAAGCTTCTAGCATTCCTTCTGCGGCTGCTAATTCTGCTTTCTTTTGCTGAAGTTCAGGTAGTCCTTGGTCTTCTTCTCTTTTAGGAGCAGGTAATGCTGCAATAATTTCGTCTAATTCTTCTTTAGATTTATTATTACTTTGCTCATTATTGTACATCTTTTTCTGCAAAGCCATAATAGACCTAAAAAGCATTTCTTGCTCATAGATATCTAAGTCTTTAACCGTATCCCCTGTTGCTATATTATATGCTATCTCAGCTTCTCCTACCATTCTTGATAGAAGCTTTGTATCCATTTCATCGTATAACTTAGGAAAACTTCTTTGCAGCCTTTTGATAGTTTTTTTGATATTCTTTACACCACCTTTTTTACTAAGTCTTTCCCAAAACCATTGCATACTAGCTTTGTCTTGCTCTGCATTTATATATTTATTATAAATCTCATCTGCAAATTCTTGAGCTTCGGAAGCATATCTTAGTCTATCATTAGCAATGTTTATTCCTTGCATACTTAATCCTACGGCTGTTCTACCTCCTCCCATAAAACCACCGATCATCATACCAGATGCTACAGCAGCATCAAACTCTTTGCTATTAGTTCTTCCTGCTATAAAGTTTTCATCAAATACATTATTATAAGCATTGACTCCCATTCCTTTTGTAGTCTCAGCAAAAATAGAAGCAAATCCATTACTGCTAAAAAGAGACTGCATTGTAGAAATATCTTGATCGTCATAAACACCTCTTATAAAATTGTTTTTAATTAAAAACTGGTCTCCTTCTTCTCTTCCTTCCCAAACACTACCTAATCCAAATCCACCAACTACAGTTCCTGCTTTAAGTCCTGTACGTTTAAGCCTACTGAGCTTGTTAAGTCGTTCAGCAAATCTAGACCAAGGAATAAAAATAGCCCCTAGTTCTAAAACATCTGTAGTAAACAGTGCCATATTCTGTGTATAAACACTTTTTACATCACGCCTAGCCTTTTTTTCTAACGCCCTAAGCTCATCTTCAGGCATTTCTTTACCGTTGTTACGAAGCCTATATTCTCGTTTTTTACCCTCAATAAAAGCGTTATAAGCTTCTTGCATTTCAGCATAAGACTCATGTTCTCTTGCATGATATTGAGCATAACCAGAACCTATAACACCCGCTACAAATCCCACAGTAGCGCCAACTCCAGCAGTAAGAACAGCACCAGGGCCACTCCAACTTGTTACTGCTCCAGAGTAAGCACCTGAAAGAGTACCAGTAGCTATTCCAGCTCCTATAGCAGTACCTGCAGCAGGTAAAATCATACTAGCAACAAAAGCAGACATCTCAGACATAGTACCTCCCATACCATCTGCAAGCTCTCTCCAGCTATCAGGAAACATAGAAGTACTGTTTTTAAGTTTATCTATTTCTGTTTGTTGTATCCAATAGTCTCCTAAAATATCTATATCCTCTTTTAGCTCTTGTTTATTTTCAAGAATGTCTTGTTCGTAATCTTTTATATCATTCTCTAGTTCAGTAAGTCTTTCTTGCTCTTCTTCTGTATATTCTAAAGGCTTAGATAAATTATCTGCTCTTTTTTGTGCTGTTTCTTTTAATGCTTCTATTTCTGCAGTAGCTCCTATAACCCTACCTTCTAAAGAACTTATTTGTATTTCATCAATAGCTTTTTGCATAGAGTTCCACACCATACGAGCTCCAGGCATAAATATTTCATTCCTTAAAACATCTTCTTGAATAGAATAAGTATTATCTTCAGTTGGTTGAAAATTAGGATCAGAACTTACTTTTAATTTATTAGCCTGTTCTCTGATTTGATCCATATATCGTATAGTACGATACCCAGCTTTTCTAGGATTAGTATAGTAATCTATAGCTTCTTCCTTAGTAGTTGGCGTTGCTTCTTGCCTTTGTACTTCAGCTTGTTTTAATGACTCTACAAGACTTTCTGTTTCGTCTCCATTTCCTTCAGACTCTTTATTTTTCTCGTTTGATTGAAATACAGAATCTTCTATAGTAGGGTCTTCAAACTGTTCAAAATATTTATCTATAGGTCTGAATTGTTTAGCCATGATGTAATAATAAATTATGAAGAAGGAGTATACGCTACATGCATATGATTATCATGATAGATAGCTGTTACTGGTATTCCTAAATTATTAAAATAAGTAACAAGTTCTGCTTGCATAGATTGAGGAATATCTGAATCTACAGCATTACCAGCACTATGAACTGTTTGTATCTCGTCCCCTACGTCTGCTCCGTTTTCTGCTAAAATTCGTTGCGTTATTTCAGGTCTTGCCATTCCAAAAACAGTTGTATTTAATCCTTTAGATTTAGCAAAGTTATTTAAACCATCTAGAATTTCTAATCCTTTAGTAGATAAATAAGGAGAAGAAACTTTATTACCTAGTATATCTGAAATAGACTGCACACCAGTACTCCAATTAAGATTACTATAATTACTAGGGCTAGGAGCTTCTTTTAATCCTTTAGAAACTGCCCAATTTTTCATAGACTCATTGTAAACTGTAGGATTGTCTATTCTTTTATAATCTGAAGATACTCCATATGTATTAGGAGATGTAGGATCTCCTGAACTAAAACCTTCTACGCCTACTAATCCTAGTTGTCTTTCAAGTAATTCTCTATATGTAGTTTTTGTAAGCGCAAAATCGGCATCTGATACATTATTTTTAATAGCAGTATTTCTAGCTACTTTATAAGCTTGAGATAAGGGTTGAATTGTATTTGCCCAAAAAGTACCAAAATCATCTATTGCAGTAGAATTTTGATTTATTATATCCTGCTGATTATTACTAAAAATTTCTAAGATTTTTTCTTTTTTATCGCTAGACATTTCTAAATCATTAAGAAGCTTTTCAGTTCTCACTTTATAAGCATCCCATACACTAGTTATTTTAGCTGGATCTTGACCAGGATCTAATGTAAGTCTTTCTTTTACTACTTGTTTATTATACTTATTAGAGAAAATAATCTGTTGTTCTGCTTGTTTTTGACTTATATTTTTAAGAATACCTGCAATCTCTCCAGTTCTTAAATTAGGATTAACCTTTCTATTATTAGTAGGATCAGCAGCTCTGTCATAAATAGCAGCGCTACTAAAAATGTCAGTTCCTGCAGGTACCCTAACAGGCATTTCAAAGTATTTCGTATTATCTATTGTTTTTTCTACTATTAAATCCTTACTGTCTTCCCATGCAGCATTATCATGTCCTACTACAAGCATGTCTTCCCAATCATCTCCCATTATTCCAAGCACTGATTGTTCTCCAAACATTAGATTACCTTGATCTTGTGTAAAGACTAGCGTACCTTCCATATAAGGAATACCATTTATAAGAGTATAATTACCATCTCCTCCTACTTTAGGTCTAAATCCAACGTTTTGCCCATTTGCTTTACCTTCTTGAAGCTTTAAGAAGAACTGTTGCACTCCTCTATATTTTTCTACTTCTTTTTTATTTTCTTCATAGAAAGGATGTTTCTTTAGCATAGTTTTAGCATTAGTAGCATCAAAAGGATTTATACCTGTCTCAAGTTCTATAAGCTCTGCTTGCTTTTTAACCTCTTCTATTAACTCAGTTTCAGTTCCAGGATTTGAAGACCCTTCTAAGTCTAAGTACTTTTCACTATTATAAAACATATCAAGAGCAGTTAAATGGATATTTTTTATATCCTCTTCCATAGAAGTAGATCCTGATTTAGTTATTATAGGATTTGCATAGATAGGATTATCTGTAGGAATTGTGTAGTTAAAATAATCCCCTTCTGTATTATAAGTTCCTAATACCGTCTTTTCAAGCATTTCTAAAGGTACGTTAGCCTTTTGCCCTAGCGCAATAGTCTCAAGTACTTCTCGTGGGTAGAAAGAATTAGAACTATTTGTAGGATCACCATTAGGGCCATTAGGACCAGAGCCTCCTCCATATAACTCATAAAACTCTAAAGCTGCTTTATTCATTATAGGTTTTACTTTTTCTAGAACTGCTTGTTTATCATTAATATTTAAATCAGGATATTGATTTTGTAAGTATAAAAGGAACTCTCCATTGTTCGCAGCATTTTCCGAAGCTGCCCCTCCTGCATAAGCTAAAAGTTTATTTAAATCAAATGCAATAGGACTGTCTTTAAGATCATCAAAGAATCCTTTTGTGAGCTCTTGGCTATCTATAACTGCTCTGTATGAAAGATCCATAGGAAGTCTTGTAGTACCTTCTGGAAACTGATTAATCATAGATACAACATCAATTTCATTTCTAGGGTCATACTTACCAGACAACATTAATTGATCTTTTTGAGCTTTTAATGCTTTTGCAGTTAATGCATTAGATGCAATATCTGCTAATCTAGGATCTCCTACATAATCATCTATCTGCCTATTTAACCATGCGGTACCTCCACTAAGATCCATTTGGGATGCTTGATTAAGAAGAGCATCATACTGGGCCTGCTTTTGTTTTAAGTAAGCCTCGTCTTCTGAACCTGGTACATAATCTATATTCAACAATTTATCTTTTGCTGTATAAAGATCTTGAATAGCTTTATCCTGTCTAGCTTGTTTATACTGCGAAGCTCTAAGTATTTCTTCAAAAGGATACTTATAAGAATAATCTATTATAGGAATAGAAGTAGTTTTGTAGAATCTTCCCATCGTAGTTAAATTACATTCCGCCTAGTAAGTTCTTTACTATGCTTCCAAGAAAATATTTACGCTTTGCCGCGCCCCCATACATCATCTCTTGATTCATAGGTTTCTTTTTAGCCATTCCGCCATAGCCATAGTTTTTGGCCATACCACCATTCATATACTGTTTAGCTAAAGTAGGACTAATTTTTTGTTGTACAGACTCAGGTAGTTTAGAAAATCCCTTATACTTACTTGGAATAGCTCCTCCCATTTTTGCATTAATAGTAATAGGTTGTCCGCCAGCCATAGGTTGTTGTGGTTGTTGTTGCTTACCTCCACCTAATATACCACCAAGTAGGTTACCAATAAGGCCTCCGCCGCCTCCGCCAGCAGCTCCGCCACCGCCTCCTCCTAAAGCACCAAGTACTGCAGGAATAGCTGAAACCAATGCTCCCCAGAAATATTGTTCTGGCTCACCCATCATTCTTTGTGTAGGGTCTACCATCATAGGTGATTGGCCGTACATTTTACTGACGATAGAGCCTTTTTGATATCTGTTTTTCATTGTTTTAATCTTAAGTTTAACTTATTCCTCTATTTTTAAGCATTTCTTGTAAGAAGGTATTAAAGTCTCCTCCAAATCCTCCTGGTGTATTCCTTTGTGTGCATGGATCCATAAAATACTTTACATTAGGATTATAACATCCATTCCCATTAAAGCAAGGAGTCATTCCTTCAGGACATTGTTGTTTAGGCTGTTGTCCTCCTGGCGGTTTAAATATCACATTACCTTGAGCATCATACCCGTATTGATTCATAGAGCTTTGTACATTAGCAAGTAGTTGATTCAAATAACTTTGATTCATTGACTGGGCTTGCTGCATGCCAAGTTGCTGAGCAAGAGATTCATTTTGAGCAAGTTGAGTATAATAGTTATCTATATCTTCTCTATCCCGTAGATCTCTTTGCTCGTCTCCTTTAGCTCTCATAGTATCAGTATACTTTTGCATTTCGGCTAGTTTATTTTTTTGACCTATTGCAGTCTGATCGTAAGTAAGATCAGATTTAAGTCTAGCATTTTCTTTGCTATCATATAGACTATTAGCACGAGCAGCCATGTTACTATAAGAATTACTAGCATTACGAATAGTATTAAGTGCTGCTTTAAAGTCACTACCTATTCTAGACCCAGCTTGTTCTTTAGATGCGTATATACTTTCAAGTCCAGCGTTCAGAGTATCTTCTGCTCTTTGTCCTATATTTTCATAGAAGTTTATATTAGGATCAGTAGCAAGCATGTTCTGTACTGTAATGTCTCTCATTCTTTCAGGAGCACTTTGCAAAATGCTCATACCTAATCTATCACCAGGAGTAATCTCATAATTACGTCTTCCAAACCCTTGATTAGGTTGAGGTATATTCTTGCTAAAGTCTGTGCCCGTAGTAGTAGGAGCTTTGGTTGGCCTCTCTTTTGGTTCAGGTGTAATACGAGTAACTGGCGTTGTTGTTGGGGCAGGAGGCATTCCTGAAGAACCACTTCCTCCGCTAACAGAAGTAGGTGTAGTAATTGGATCTATAGGATCTGGTGTAATACTAGCTCTTCTTGCTGCTTCTTCTTCTGCTTTGCGTAGTTCTTCTGCTTCACGAGCATATTGTTCAGCAGCTTCTGGTGTTAGTGTTTCATCTGGTGCCCAGCCTCTTTTTTCATACTCTTTTTTTCTGTATTCAGAACCTGGTGCTCCTACAGGTGTTCCAGGAACAGTAGGAGGTAGACCATAATCTTGCTCAAAAGAATCATCTAAAGCCCACCCTCTTGCTTCGTATTGGGCTTTTCTTAAAGCAAGTTCCATATCTCTAAACTCTCCTGGTGGATTATGTATTGTTTCAGGGATTGTAGCAAGTAAGTTTCTAAGACCTGGATTAAAACCATGAGAATAGGCCTCTAAATTATCTACAAAATCTTTTTTTGCTTTTTCAAGAATAGGTAAATTCTCTTTATTAAATAACTGTCCTGGAATTTTTCCTACAGTATTTACAGGTAATTTAAAACTGTATAATAGACTTTTATTTTCTAGATCTTTTCCTCCTGTAGGTGCGTATATACCTGACGAATCTTTTATTTCTACTCTAGTAGGATCCTTGTAATCTCTTAAAGCCACCCCAGTAATCTTGTCCCTTTTAAATATTTTATTTAATTCACGAGCAAACTCCGAAGCAGCTTCTCCACTATCTACTTCTTTTTTACTGTAACCAAATTGATTGTCTATATTACTCCAAGCTTCATCGTATATTGCATTTAGCTGCTCTTTACTTACGGCTGTGGAAAGCTCTTTATTTTCAACTTCAGATCCATCTTGATAAGAATCAGGTACATCAGCATACACTTCAGACAGTCTAGCCTTTTGTGCTTCAGTAAGTGATCTTACTTTACCGCCTTGTCTATAAGTTCCTTTTTGGCTTATATATTTTCCTTCAGCGAGCATTTGATCCATCTCAGCCCTTTCTTGAACTTCAGCTTGTTCCTTTGCTCTTTTCTCTTGAATGATCTGTTCTCTATGTGCTTTCTCTTCTGTTTCAAGAGTTTGTAGTCTACGTTCTATTGTAGCTACTTTGAACATATCTTTTTGTACTTTAGGATCATTAAGCATTTCTTTAAGCTTCATTGCTTCAGCTTCACGCTTCTCTTTTTCCTTAGTATGTTTTCCTTTTGGGAATACAAATGTTTCTCCATCTTCTACATCAACAATTTCATCACCCTCCATTTCAGTTTCTACAATTCCTTGTCCTTCTGCAGGTGTGAACACAGGTATTCCTCCTTCACTATGTGGAGCACCTTTAAGTTTAGCTGCTCCTTCAAAATCTTCTGGTATCATAATGCCGCCAGTCATAGGATCTATTTGCATACCGCTAGTAGGAGCATTAGGTGTAGGCTCTGACATAGCCATTTGCATTTCAGCTAACTTATCTTCGTTTCTATAATCTGCTACTGTTCCTCCATCTTTATAATATGTTGGTGCACCACTATTACGCTTATATTTATTAGGAGTTTCAGGTCTCAAACCTGTCTCATCCATTTTAATAGGTCGTCTGTAATATCCCGTATTGTTTATTTTAAATAGTTCTTCAAAAGTAAGAGGTTTTGCTGCAACTGTATTTTCTTCTCTTTCAATTCTTTTTTGATCTGTCATAGGAGCATTAAGATATAACTTTGCTCCTTCCATGGCTTTTTGATATTCTTCTCTGCTATAGTCTTTATTACTATATTGTAAAAAAGGAAACATTTCTTCTAATCTAGACATAGCAACATCTGTATCAGATGGATATCTAGAATTAATTATAGAATCTTGTGGCATACTGGCAAGCGCATCCATATAAGTAGAAGGTTTTCCCGTAGGCCCTCCATTTTGATAATTAGGCACCATTCCACCATTTTCTGCTCCGAAGATTCCTCCAAGTATACCTCCGATAGCGTTTCCTATACCATCACTAGCTTGGTTAAATACTTGATTACCAGTTTGTGCAGCTCCTTGTGTAAGCTCCATCATTTTTTGAAACGAAGACTTTTGAAATATATCTCCAGTACTAGCACCTTCAAGGTCTTGAATATAACTTTGCATTCTAGGATCAGTTCCTCTAGAAACTTCTTTATTATATCTTCCTCCATATATTCTTTTAAGATCATCTACACGATTTCTTTGTTTACCCATAGCCTCTATGTTTCTGTCAGTGTTGCCAGAATCCATAGCTTGCTTGAATTGATTTACTCCTTGTCCAAGAGTTCCCATTATTCCAGACAACGGAGATTGCTGTCCTAAGTTATTTAAAGCACCTGATTGAGATAGTTGAGATAACATTCCCATCCAATCAAAAGGTTTTTTATTTTGAAAAGTCTGTATATCATCTG
>Ga0099850_1000139_pt1 | contig 30243 bp, 42 predicted proteins | sample CB_VirMetaG_5_FD_79182 | JGI IMG/M metagenome (GOLD analysis project Ga0099850, IMG submission 79182) | Freshwater to marine saline gradient viral communities from Chesapeake Bay - CB_1508_1D Viral MetaG | ecosystem: Environmental > Aquatic > Marine > Coastal | place: USA: Chesapeake Bay... | reverse complement strand
GAGCCTGAGCCAACCCGAGGAAGACCTTCAGGATAGTATCCATTGAGAAGGTGAATAAACAACCAACATGAAAGGAGCCTTCGTTCATTTTCACTCCTTCTCGGGTCTAAAGCCTCGAAATAAAATGCTCTGAGGATGGCTTGAGTTCCCCAACTCAAATACTTTCTTTCTTCCTTATTTGTTGTTGTAATGTCCCAATCATCATTCACAATCCAAAAATCAATTGCGTTCACCATGCTTGGGAATGATTTGGTGAGAACTTTATCGAAGTAGGACTCACGGCCCACACTTAAGATTGGGGTGTTTCGCCTCGCCATGCTTTTCAACTTCAGTTCCGATAGATAATGTTTTGGGGTCCGATAAGTTCAAATAGGAAGCGAAGTGATGGATTGTCGGGCATATGGTGTAGTGGATAACATAGAGGCCTCCTAAGCCTTTGCTCTCGGTTCGATTCCGAGTATGCCCGCCACCCACCCTCAAAGGAACAGTTAAGTAGTTTCAAGGGTTGCTTTTCATCATGTTTGAGGTCTGTTGCCTTTTTTTCATTCTTGTTTTTCTTTCGTGGGTTGTTAAAATCCGTTGGGAACGAGGCGAAGATTTTGATTATCACAAGTGGTGAGTCCATGAGAAAGGATTTTTTGTTTGATGATGATTTGGATAATTTCGTCTTTTCATTCAGCATCATGTTTGTTGTTGGATTTCTCCTTACTACGATGCTTTTCTAAGCGACAAGTTTAAGTATCAGAGTTTCGAGTTCGGCACTATGGATGACTTCATGAAGCGAATTGCCGTGGTCGCCACAGGAGCCATCGGAGTTTTTGCGGCCTTCAAGGGCATGGATTACCTCACAGGAAGGCGAGGATTCGATGCTGAAGAGTGGGGCGGCAACCCTGAGGTCATCCCTGTTGCCGTTGATTATTTTTGTGCGAGTGAAGTTTTGAAGTCGAATGGAGTTCCAAACAAAAACGCAGTTGGTGAAATCAGAGCCGTTTTGATGAACAAAGAATCTCCATTTATTCTGTTTAACAGAAAGCAGACCAAGATTCTCATTGACATGATTCAGAAACGGTTGGGACACTACCGCAACCTATACTATGACCGTGGTGAACTCGCACTTTACCGAGCCATTGAACGCCTTGAAGTTGAACTAAGGGTTGTCTCTTCAGATGAGTTCTCTGAATACCTCATCAAAAAGGCCTTTGCCGCAAAATTGAGAGGATTGCCTGAACTTCCTGAAACCAACAAGGACAGGGTGAGGGTTCGGTTCGCTCCCAACCCCAACGGACCTCTCAGCATGGGACACTCTTTCGGCATCATCATCAACGACATTTACGCAAAAGCCTATGGTGGCGATTATGTTTTGAGGTTTGATGATACTGACCCTGACATTAAGCGACCTTTGGCTCACCTCTATCCCCAAATCGAAGATGAGTTCCAATTCTTGACTGACAGAACACCCGACGAGTATGAACTTCATGTCGCATCCGATAACCGAGGACGATACATCGCACTTGCACGACAGTTGATTGCTGACGGGAAGGCCTATGTATCCTACATTCCGCATAGCACATTCTCTGAAAAGTATCAGCGAACTATGGAGAAGAAGGGTGTTGCATCGCCTGACAGGGATAAATCTGTTGAGTTGAACTTGAGGCAGTTCGATGAGATGGTTTCGAGAGGCTACTACACCGAAGAGGATGGAACTCTGAGGAAGCCTACGGACAATCACTTGACCAATAGTGGCCCTACCACAGTTCCTACGGTTTGGTTGAAGACTCCACTTGACTCCTACGGGAAGTTCCGAGACATTAAAATCATGAGGGCCACTTTCCGAGAACACCCGAATGTTGATGGCTATGTTTGGCCTTTCTTGGCTTTCCAAGGAGCCGTTGATGACCATGATTTGAAAATCAGCCACATGATTCGAGGTTGCGACCTTTGGGAAACTGAGATTGCATACTCTCTGATTTGGAAAGAACTTGGTTGGGACCTGAATGAGTTGCCGATTTTCATGTATTGGCCTCGGCTTTTCTTCGCCAACTTCGGTATCCCATACACAGACCCCGAAACGGGTGAGAAAAAGTTGCTCAGGGCTATTGGAACATCAAAGATGGCAAAACTTGTGCAACTTCCTGAGTTCGGAGGTAATTGGTGCAACCGATACTTCCCAACCGTTTGCTCCTACATGGCGAAGGGATACCCTGCCTCATACCTCAGAGACTTTTGGATGGGTGAGGTTTGGAACAAAAACCTCCCGTTCTTCAACGAGAAGCCGATTGGTGTGAAGGGCGAAAAGGGCTATCACGCACCACTCACCAAGAAGGAGAGAACTGCTCCAATTCGCATGAGGGTGGGTGAAAAGGCATTGGGCTACTACAAGACCCAACAGGCTCAAGTTCCATACCCCCTTGATTCCGAAGGCAACCTCCGAGATGCCCCCTCCATCACCCTTGTTGATTTGGAGGTAGGCCAAACCACGCCCAACATGAGAGTCATGAATGCGGAAGATTGATAAAGGGAGCCACCATCCCCACATCATGCACCCAATGTTTTTAGCCGATGAGCCTTGCCCCGTTTGTGGCTTGATGAAGTGGTATCATGTTCCCGTAGCAGGATATTTTCGATGCGTTTTTTGCTTCCATCACAAGAAGGATGAGTTTTTCATTCGGGAAGCGTATGATGGTCAAATGGAGATTTGTGATGTTTGCGATGATTTCAAAAATGAGGGACACCTCTGCGGAACTGATGAAGAATATCAATCTGAGTCTGAAGTATCAAACCCAAATCCTTAAGTAGTTGAATAGTCATTTTTTTCATCAGAGGGAACAGAGGGTTCCCTATGAATGAAAAGAGATTGATGACATATGGAAACAAAAAATAGATTCAAAACGATGATGATTACGGTTTTGACGGCATTTATGCTCGTTGCGAGTGCAGGTGTTGTTGGAGCAGACGGAAGCGACCCTCTCGACCCCTCGGACGGTGGAGCAGATTGGGACGGCGACGGCCTGACAAACTCTGAAGAGCAGAGCCAAGGAACCAATATGAACAACCCTGATTCGGATAGCGATGGCTTACCTGACGGTTGGGAAGTGAACAACGGCCTAAACCCTACTTCGGGTGGCGATGCAAATGCTGACCCTGACGGCGACGGCCTCACCAACTCCCAAGAGTATGCAAAGGGGACCAACCCCAACAACGCTGACACCGACGGTGATGGGAAGCCTGACAATGCCGACCAATTCCCCAACGACCCCAATGATGGAGAATACTCCGACTCTGACGGCGACGGCATCCCCGACGCTTACGACCCTGACTTCCAAGAATCACAAGCAGGTTCAGGTGATGGTGGCACCGAAGGCGGTGGCGAGTCCGAAGCGGGTGGTCAAGGTCAGGGTCAAGGTCAGGGCCAAGGTCAGGGCCAAGGTCAGGGCCAAGGTCAGGGCCAAGGTCAGGGCCAAGGTCAAGGCCAAGGTCAGGGCCAAGGTCAAGGGCAACAGGGCCAACAAGGACAACAGGGCCAACAAGGACAACAAGGACAACAGGGCCAACAGTCAGGTCAGCAAACCCAACAGGGCCAACAAGGACAACAAGGACAACAGGGCCAACAAGGACAACAGGGCCAACAACAGGACAACGGGCAGGGCCAACAACAACAGGGTGGTCAGCAGGGTGGTCAGCAGGGCGACCAACAGGCTCAAAACCAAAATGGAGACAACCAAAACGGACAAGCCCAACAACAACAAGGACAAACTCAGAATGGTCAGCAAGGCCAACAGGGGCAACAGTCTGAACAACAACAGGGGCAACAGTTGGATAACCAACAAGAAAACGACAACGATGGCGATGGCATCCCTGATGAACTCGACAACGACGACGACAATGATGGCATCCCTGATGTTCTCGATGACAATCCTTTCGACCATGACAATGACGGCATCGCTGATTTTGAAGACGATGACGATGATGGCGACGGAATCTTGGACTCTGAGGAAGTCAATGATGGCGACCCCAACACCAACATTTATGACCACGACAACGACGGCATCTCTGACAATGTGGATTTGGATATTGACAACGATGGTGTGGATAACCAAAAGGACACCTACGCCAACGGGAGTTCTGCGGCGAGGGACCACGACAATGACGGAATGGATGATGGAGTGGATACCGACGACGATAACGACAACATTCTCGATGTTGATGAAGTCGGAGGGGTTGCAGGAACTTACCGATATGACCACGACAATGACGGCATTTGGGACGCTACCGACTTGGACGACGACAACGATGGTTTGAGTGATTGGTTCGAGCAAAATGATGGAAACAACTTGACGGGGCAATTTGACCACGACAACGACGGCTTGGACGACTATTCGGACTCCGACGACGACAACGATGGCATCCTTGATGAGTTGGAATCCACCCTTTGATTGAGTTTCAAACGATACACTTCAAATATCCTTCACTCTTCGGAGCGAGGGGTTCCTTTCGGCATAACCTTTAACACACAGAGGGCCGAATCCCCCTTCATGACGATGGGCTACAACATTGAGTGTGATGCAGGTAGCCTATACTATCGGACCTGCTATGTGGTTGATTCATCAGGTAATCGAAATGAAATCATCGGTTATCAAGGCAACAACCCCATAACCAAATCAGCAACCAACGCCTCAGGCTCGGCTTGGGAACCTCAACTCTTTGTTCTCAACCAAGACGGGACTCAGTATCAACCGTATGCAGGTGGCGGTATGCCTTTGAATCATCTCACATTCACCCCTGCAACGGGAGCAGACCCCCAAGACCTCTATTACCTCCAAGAAGTCATGCCGGGTTCCCAATCAAGAAAGAAACAACGCACCTATGTAGGGGGTTGGTGGATGCCCATTTTCGGTTTGAGAAAGGAACCTGCTCCAAAGAGCCTCAGCGAAACCGAAAGCGAGATTCATGAGGATACACGCACCTCGACTCAAGCCACACCACTCGATGCGGTGTCAGGAATGTCAATCATCAAAACAGGTATCGTTGTTTCAGGTATTCTTGGGGCAATTGCTTATGGCGTGAGGAAACTGTGAGAAGGCTTAAATACATGGAAGCAACATCTTGAATTATGGCTCAACTTATCATGTTCACAGGTAAGGGTGGAGTAGGAAAATCAACCACCTCTGCGGCAACGGCTCGCCACTTTGCAGGACAGGGATACAGAACAATTTTGGTTTCATCTGACCCTGCACACTCCACACAAGATGTTCTCGGAGTCAATGTCGGATTCGACCCCACGCCGATTGCTGAGAATCTGTGGGCGAAAAACTTGAACTCACAAAACCAAGCAAAGCAGTTTTTCGATGAACTTTCAGAGGCGATGGAAAAGACATTCAACAAAGCAGTTCCCTTTTTTGATACTGAGATTCTTTCAGATTGGGGCAATTTCCCCGGCATGGATGAAGTTTTTGCACTTGAAGAGATTCAATCATTGACACAAGGGATTGACTATGACATTGTGGTTTTCGATACGGCACCAACAGGGCATACACTCAAGGCCCTTACTGCTCCTGAATCATTAAACTCATTCCTCTTGAGGATTTTGAGAATGAAGGCGAAAATTGAAAGGATGAAATCGTTTCTCTTGAAGCCAAGTGATACCTCGAAAATTGTGAACCTTGTGGAGTCCATGACGGCACGACTTGAATGCGTTAAGAAGTTGTTGAGGGATGATAGATTCGTTTCAATCAACCTCGTTTCGATTCCTACTGAGGCCGCATTACAAGAGGCGAAAAGAACCATTCAATTCCTCAAAGCGCAAGGATTTAAGGTCAAGAACTTGGTAGTCAATGGAATGATTCCGAACTTTGGTTCTGATGTTTGGGATGCCGCAAGTGAGAATAAGGCAGTTGCTTTGTTGAAAATGGAGTATGACCTTCAGCAACCCTACTTGCGTCAGTTCAAGGCCATGACGAGTGGTGAGGGTATTCGGTTGGCGGGTGTATCCCGATTGCCTTTTGAGCCTAAGGGGTCGAGGCTTGTTGATTTTGGGAATATCCTTTGGAGTGGAGGTAAGTTTGATTTTGAGCCACAGGAGTCTTCGGTTTTGGAGGTGGGTGATGATACTCTGAAATTGAAATTGAAGTTCCCCTACCTTGATGATGTGGTTCTTGAGGACGATGGCTATTTGGTTGATGGATTCTTGAAGAAGCCTATTTTTGCTCGGTATCCTGAACTCTCCAATAAGCGGTTGAAGCGAAAACAGAAAACAAAGGATGGAGCGACATACACCTTCGAGTGATTTTCATGGATTTGGTCGCCTCTCTCTTGTTTATTTACCTTGTCTTCAATGGCTTGCTTCAGTTATTTTTTGTTTGGTGGGTCCTCGATAGAAACAAGAAACTCACCTTCTTGTTGGTGGAGCATTATGGGAAAGAAACATTGATAAGGGAGATTGATAATCCGCATCCATGAGTCTTGAGGTTTGGGCGAAGGAGCATCAGTATGTGATGGCTACAATCAGGACATTCAATTCGATTTTGACTATGATTTTTTCAGGATTGGTCTTTATGAATGTGTTTCACCTTTTGTGAGGTCTATTCATGGATAGCAACTCAGGTCTGACATTCGATTTGGACGATATGAGCATCAATGATGAAAAGGTCATTGAACTCATGGATTGGCTCATTTGCGAGTTTGGCTCGGAGTCGGTTTGGTTTCGAGTTTCGAGTTCAGGAGATGGCCTTCATGTCATGATTGGCGAATTGGTCCTTAGCCCGACAACGGGACTTCCTGAGTTGGTTCCGATACTCATGCCTGTGGATTTGCAGATGGAATATCGGAGCATGGTTGAGATTGAATGTAGGGGTCGAAGGATTTCAGACTCATTCAGGAAGAAAGTAGGTATGAGGACTTCTCGGATTTTCAAGTTTAAGAACGGTAAGGAATCAAGAGGTTGGAATAAATGGCCTCCAAACTCCAACAAGATTTAAGTAGGTGAGAGCCGAATTGATGGTTAGGGATAACCATGAGTGAAGAAGTAAGGTATTGGCCGAGACTTGGGATTTATGTTACGAGGAAGTTTGCAGAAGAATACATCGAGCGAAGTCAGGAAACGGGCATCACAGGCGAGTATCTTGATAACGACCTTGAAGAGTTTCAACAACTCACAACCGTAAGCCCTCTTACTCTTGAGAGAGAGGTCGAAGAGTTGTTTCAGACTCCTTTCGAGAAGGTTGAACTTCCTGCGGAAACGAGAATCATGTTTCAACTGATTGATATGGAGAAGCAGAAGGCTTCGATTATCAAGGGTTATAAGGCTGAGGGTATGACCCTTGAGGATGCTAAGGAGCGATACAACGCTGAATTGGATTCCTTGGTTTCTTCTGCGCTCGGTATTGAGGGGGTTTCAACTTCGGAGGAACACCCAAATGAAGAAGAATGAGGTCGGATTTCCGCTAACGGAAGCCCTTGTTTTCGACATTGTGGATTATTTGTTGGATAAGGGAGGATATGCCTTCTCCAATGAGATTTCGTATCACATCGTTGATGCGAATCCAAGGCGATACACAAGCCGAGAAGTTGTGGGCATTTTGAGAAACCGACCTATGTTTCAACACGCACAGAACTCCGATAGAAGGTCAGGAATCAAGTGGAGACTCAACCTCATTTCACTTGAGGATTATTTGAATCAGAAAGGATACAACGATAGAGCCGAGAATAGAGGATTCTATGAGCGAGGAAGGGATTTGAAGGAAGAACACATCAACAAGACGGCAGAAATTGTTCGCAAATTAGGAAGTGGCGAGGTTGAAGACATTTACGAAGAACTCTCGATGATTTGGGTTTGACCGAAGCCTTTATCTATCTGACAGGATGCTTGATGGTTATGACCTATTTCATTCGGAGGTTTTTGAAGGGTCTGAAGGGTAGTGGAACTGCCGATATTTGGACTTCCGAAGAGCCAATGACAGACGATGATTTTCAATCGTTTGCACGAATCTATGGCGAAGGAAAATACATTCTTTGTGTTCGGGGTCGTGGAATCCGAGGGTTCCGAAAGTTGGCTGAAACTTTTGTTGAGCCTCCGATGAGGGTTTTTTCGGCAGAGGATACTGTTTCTGTCTCTGCTGATGTGAGTGTCAAAAACCTCTCAAACGAACAACTCCTTGGGGTTTTGGAAGAAAAATCTGCTGAAGGTGAAGTTGATTCAATTCTTGACGAACTTCAAAAGAGGTTGGGAGAAGTCCAAGAAAATGCGGCAGATGAGGTCTTGGCTTCCGCAGGATTCCCCATTGGCTCGAAACTCGGGACCTTTATGGTTGGTGCCTTGACGGGTGGCGTTGTTGTTTATCTCATCAACAAGAAGAAAATTGACAGCCTCAACGAAGAGATTGCGAGCCTCAAAGCAACTGTGAAGAATGCAGAGGAAGCCATCAGGAATGTTGAGAAAAAAACTGAGGAACTTAGCAAGCCAATGTCTTTCGACCAACAAATGTTGATGGCCTACAATTCGATGAATGGTGTGAATCTGTCATGAACCCCACACTTATTGGGGTTGGATTCGTCGGCTTAGGTGTTGCCTTTTCTGCTTATCATCTGAGTTTGGCCTTAACCAAGAAAACTCGGATGCAACATACTTTGGGAATTATTTTCGGAGTTCTATTCATCAACATGGGTAGCAACCTTCTCGCAGATTCCATTCGAGATAAGGCCCTACACAAGAAACCTTAAATACCTGTGTGCATAATGATGAACTATGCGTGGATTTGATGATGTTATCGAAAGAGGCTCCAAGCCTACGAATCGAACTTCAGAGAGTTTCCGAGAACGGCCTAAGCCGAAACAGAGTTCTGAAACCTCAATTCTTGAGTTGGTCGAGGGCTTGAACATCGAGGGATTGTCCTCGAATCTGAATCCTGAAATGAAACAGAAAGTTCTTGTTCCTTTGGCGAACCTTTTAGATAAATACGGAATTGCAGATTCATTGGGTGAATCAAATACTGCTCAAGCAGGTTTGGGTTTGTTTTCGCTTCTTGGTGATGTGGCTCCTGTTATCAAGGGATTGGCTGAATACATCTCAGGGCAGAAAAATGCACTCAAGGCCGAAGACATGGAGTTCTTGAAGAAAATCAAGGAGAGCCAAAATGATTCTGAGTTTTCTGATTTGTTCGTAAGTGAAGAATCCAATGAGCCAAAGGTGGCACCACAACCTGCTCCGATAGTGGGTCCAAACGGAGAGAATATCTCAGCCATCAACATGAATGTTCAAGAGGTTGATTGGTGGGCCGTAATGGGTGTTGAAAATCCTGAGGATGCGAAGATTCGGCAGATGCCTCAGGCGGCACAGACCTACATGGCGAAAGGTTCTGAATCGAAACTTCCGACCTATGGTTCGGCAGGTGAGCGACCTGTGATTACAGGGTTGCCCTCCCTTGATGATTTGGCCGCAGAGGTGGGTATGACTGTTGATGAATTGAATGAACCAAAATCGGGTGATGATTATCGCAAGTTGGAAAATGAATCTTTCGGTGAAGACCTTGAATCAATCACATTCACAGAAGACGAAGCCGATTCCTTGTTGTCCGAACTTGATGTGGATAGCATCTATGAAATTGACTTTGAATCAGAGGACTGAACATGACGAATCCTGTTTGGCGGGCGTTTGTAACAGAACAGATGGAGGTTTGGTTGGACTTCTTCAGAAACAACCATTTGGAATCATACATCAGAATGGTGGAGCAATTCATCAGGTTGAACCCCTACTATGTTCCGAGTGTGGATGATGTATCCAAAGACTCATCCAATTTACTTCGCACTCTTCTTTGGAATGAATCCTTCAATGAATCTCTTTCTGAGAAAGGTATGAGGGTTTGGCTTTCATCTCCCTTCTTGGACTTCATCGAAGAGTTGCGTATTTATCGAGACTCCTATGTTGAAATCAATCGTTTGATTGGACTATTCACCCGACATAACCTTTGGTTTGAACGAGTTTATGGATACTTGAAGAGAATGATGGCTCAGAAGTATGGTTTGATTTGAGCAGAAGGTTTAACATACAGAAACCCCATTTAATCAACATGGAGTCTCCTGAGGGCGAGGATTGGGGCGTTCAAATAGGCGGTCCCGATTTGGAAGATATTTTGGATAGCAACCATATTCATGAAAAAAAGGAGGTTGATACGAATGAAACCATCAGCCTTGGAAGCAAAATCCACTTCCCCCTAAAGTTGATTTATCAAGTGATGTTCATTAGCGGTAAGCGAGGCTCAGGAAAATCCTACACCGCCGCCGTCCTTATGGAAGAGTATGAAAGGTTAGGACTACAGTTTGTCTGCTTTGATGCTCTCGACGCTCACGGACACATCAACCAACTTCAAGGAGTTGAGAGGATTTCACCGAATATCGGAGAGTCCGTGAATATGGGGAAACTCGTTCAAAAACTCCAATCCTCAGGAAAATCACTTATCATCAATCTCCGCAACCTACCTCTTTCGGACCAACAAAGGATGATTACTGATTATTGTGAAGCCGTCCTTGAGAACGATATGGGTGGCCGAGGCCTTATGACGATTTTTGAAGAGGTTCAGGACTTCGTTCCTCAAGTTGGAAGGCCTGAGTCTTTCGCCTCAATTGTGAGGTTATGTAAATTGGGCAGAGCCTCAGGATATGGTGTTGCTTTGGTGAGCCAAAGGCCCGCCGCCGTGAACAAAGAAGCCCTCAGCCAAGCCTCGATTTATATCGTTCACAACATCATTAACACAAAAGACCTTGATGCTCTCAAAGAGCAACTTTCCTTCGGAACCGACAAAGACAACATCAAAAGGATTCTATCGGGAATCACATACTCATCTCCCGGTGAGGCAGTTGTGTATTCTCCCGAGTTCTTCAAAGAGGATGGATACATTGTTGTAGGCAAAATTGATACTCCAAGAAGGACCGAACACAAAGGTTCAAACATTGAAGTGAAAAGTAAGTTCGCTCTTGATGCTCCTGTGCGACTCCATGACACCACCCCATTCAACAGTTCTGAATATGGAGTTATGAGGGAAATTGATGATTACGAATCGTGGAGCGATAGAGGACACGGAACGATGGGTGGGGGGTATCGTGGGGATGATTTATCCGATTTTGAACCTGTCAGGTATGAGGTTCTTGGGATGGACTCGGGTTCTTCTTTTGGTTCGGCCTCGGCTGAAACAGGTTTTGCCTCCTTTGTCCCTGAAAGAAAGTCAAGAAGGGAGTCTTCACAAATCAGAATGTTGGCCGCAGTAGGTTTGATTTCAAGTGGACTCTATACAGTCCTTAGGTCATTGGGGAAGAGAAGGTAAGCGATACCCTTAAGTATCAGAAGGATGAAAGGCCATGCAGGTGAATCAAATGTTCAATCCTACGAGACAAATTGGAAACACAGTTCTGCCGAGACTACCCCCTCAGCCACAAGCACCTCAGTTCCCTACTTTGAACCTCGCTACTGAAACTCTTCCTGCACACAACGCTATGGGTAATTCAATCGTTCCCGTCGGCCCTCGACCCTCGGGCGATTTCATGCCTAATATGCCGAAGATTGTTGTTCCCGAATCAAGAATTGGGGCTGAAAACTTCATGCCTACGCTCGCATTTAACAGAAGCGTTCAAGAGTCCTTTGGTGGCGACCCGAGGTTTGAGGCCGAGCAAATGGCTTACAGGCCAACCAACCCCCGAACCCTCGGAACGGCCCCAAGCGTAAGAATCTCCCCTACTGCAAGACAAGTTCCTGTGTTTGAAAAGACGGTGATTCCAAAGGCGAACAGGCCGAATATGCCGAACTTCAACGCCATGATTGGCCCGACGAGTCAAGTTTTCCTTGAGGCTAAGGCAGTTGCACCACCTGTGAGAAATGCAGACTTGGGCGGTATGCTCTCTTCCACCTCATCCCTTGTCGGGAATATCGGCATGACTCCGGGCAGGGCATTCGGCGCAGAATCGTTCTTGATTCACAAGTTCTGAGGGGTGATTCCCCTTGGCGTTCAACGAACAGACTGAGACTGAACTCATGACTGTTTGCGAAGCAGGTGCCGATGCCTACATCAGCCAAAGAAGGAAGGAAAGAGTTTCCCGCAGAATCAATGAAGGCATGATTGGTGCATTGTTCGCCACCGCCATTTACGGTCTTTTCGATGGATACAGGAACTTTGATTACAGGATGGCCCTCGCCCCATTCGTAGCGGGTGCCGCCTATGCAATCGTTGGCCGTAGGAATGCAGGAAACCAAGATGCTGACACCCGAATGGCTTTCGAGCAGGTTTGTTCCAACATTCGGGAGGATGAATCTGATGCGTGAATCGTCATTTAAGGACTTCAAAGAGAGGGCCTATAAGGTCATGCGGTTGAAGGATGGCCGATGGGGGGTGTTGTTCAAGAAAGGTGGAGATGCGAAGCGGTATCATTGGTTCCTCGCTAAGAAAGGCCAAGAGCCAACAAAAATCACCAAAACGGATTATGGTTGGGCCTACAAGTTCGGTATTTCAACGGAAACTGTGATGGATTTACTCCCTGATGATGGAGTTTGGCCTTATTCTTTGGTCCCTCCCGATTATGACAAAGCCACTCAGAATATGCCGAAGTTGGGAATCCTCTATGAAAACAAAGAGTTGGAGTGGAGAGGTTTCAAACCTGAGCAACGAGAAGTCAATTTACTCAAGCGAACCAAACTTGGGACGGGAAGTGGCATCTCACTACGGCACATCAGAGTTCCATTCCCTGCTGACCCTTCAATGACGACAGGGAATGATTCCATCGTGAAGATTTGGACCGTAGTAAGCGCAGGTGAACCTTTCAGCCCGACGAAACAAACTACTTTCATCCCCTATGTTCTGATTACATGGAGTTTGAACTTGAACACAGGAAAATGGATTTCGAGGCAAGAAAACGATTACCATCTTTTACAAGATGACGATGAGTTTTCCAAGTTCCTGACAACTATTTGAGGGACAAGTTTAAGTATCAGAACGGAAGAATCAACCTTATGCTCAGTTTGTTTTCGAGTTCCAACTTTCAAAGAGGTGCAGGAAACCTCTTCGCCCTTGTTGGAGTTGGGTTTGCTTCAGCCTACGCATACCGAGCATTCAAGGCACAGAAGGAAGTCAAAGCGGCCTCGGGTTGTGGTTGCGGCCCAAAGAAAGTCGTGAAGAACGCACCCCCTGCTGACTCTCAAGTGATTCTGAAAGGAGGTTGCAGAACTTGTCATCCTCAAGCCGCCGTTTATAACCCCCTATACATCAATCCTATTTTCGACCCAAGCGGGTATCAAACTCAAGACTTGACGAACTTTGCTCAGGTTGAAGAACCTCTCAATTACTCACCATATCGCACCCAAGTTCAAAAGCGAAGCATTCTTAGGAGCAATCTCGGAGGTGGAATCTGATGGTTTCTTCAATCTCGAACAATGCAGAGTCTTTTGATGCTGAAAGCGGAAAGGTGAGAACTATGTCGGGCAAACCTCACACTCCAAGAAAACTTATCAAAGACCAAAACATCAAGCCCGAAGAAGCCCGAATGCGAAAGCAAATGAAGGCTGAAGAATACTTTGACTGTGGGTGTGTTTATGAAGAAATGGCGGAAGGTGCTATGTGTGAATCGTGCGGCCATACCACCTGTATTGATTGTTCCCAAAACATCAACACAACTGATGCGAATTACAAAAATTGGAGATGCTATGAAGGGTATGGGTGCAACAAGGGTGCTGAAGGATTCGAGGCTGAAGATTTGAAAATGGAACTATACTGCGGAAGATGTGATAAGCGAAACGAAATTAGCAAAGTCCCCCGAGGTGCGACCTTTTGCGTTTGTGGGCGTGGAAAATCCATCATTGTTGATGGTTATGAACTTGGAAGTGCCAACAGAACTCCACAGTATATCGAAGACTTTTTGAGAAGCAGAGGAATGAGAGATTACAGGGCTGAAGGATTCGAGGCTGAATCAACTCCGTTTGCAGAAGGCAGGATGGCGGCGAGAACCATGTTCACGCCTGAGCGCACCCCTGAAGACTACTACTCAGGGTTGGATACCGAATACATGATTACCTACGATATTTCACCTGATGAATTGATGAACGAGGTGGAGTCAAACCGCACTCGATACCTTCAATTCCTTGCAGGATGGGATGATGGTTGGAACTATTCCTCCCTTGTGGTCAATAATGTGATTGAGGATGAGGACGATTTGCCCTACGACTATCTGTATGAGGATTTGGATATGACCACCGACTATGAGTTTGCAGGAGAATACTACCACTATAAAGACCGAAGAGGTATTGATTTTCCTGATGTTTTCGATGAATACCTTCCCGACTTCCCTGAAACCCTGAGAGGTGTAGCCACCATTATCGGAGTTGGTGCCGTTGCTTGGCTTGGAATGTTGGCAATTCAAAAAATCAAAAAGGAGTGATGAAAAATGGCAGAAGAGTGGCAATACAATGATGACGAATACTCGACTTTCATGAATGCCCGCACAGGAACAGGATTCTATGGAGATGTAATCGTTTCAGGATACGGTTATGATAAAAAGGAAGGTCGAGAGATTGAAAAGGAAGTGGTTTCACTCGCCACCTTTTTGCGACAAGGACTCAGAACATGGCTCCGAACTAAGCCCGTCTTGAGGCTTCCGAAAGGGTTTGATAATTTGGATTCTTGGGAGGAAGACGACTATTACTATACCGAAGCAAATGCCCGCACAGGAACAGGATTCTATGGAGATGTAATCGTTTCAGGATACGGTTATGATAAAAAGGAAGGCCGAGAAGTGAGAAAGGAGATTATTTCAATCACCGCCTATCTGCGGAAAGAAATCGAAAAGTGGATGAAGGACAGAAACAACAAAGCCGAAAACCTAAAGTGGAGTGGACGGAAGGGCAACCGAACCCTCATGAAAAAGAGCCGTGAGGCAGAATCCTTCAAATCGGATTACGCCAATGCGATGTTGAAGAAAGCAAGACGGCACGAACATGAAATGTTGGGTATGCTCCCGAAGGCGAGAGGATACGGCGAGTTCAAGAGGAAAATTGAATATCCCCAATGGTTCAGAAACACTCAACTTCTTTTGGTTGGGGGTCTATCCTTCATGCTTGCTTATCATGGAATGAGAAAGGAAGAGTGAGGGAGGCTTATGCCGAAAGGAGAGTGCATTGACATTGTGGCGACGAAAGCCGACCCTACTCGGAACTTCTATCGAGTAAGGTTCCGAAACCCGAAAAGGTTCAGAGATGGCCGATACACGACTCCTAAGTGGGCGAGCAGAGCCGCAGAAACTATCGGAACAAGGTATTACGGCGTTTCAGGATGCAAAATCACAATGGCGAAACCTAAGGATGGTTCATGGATGATTCAAAGCATCCTTGTTCCCAAGGCAGAATCCGTTGATGAACGCCGAGCATTGACCATCGCCAATCACATTCAAGACCGAATCGAAAGAGAAGGCGAATGGGCAAAAAAGGTTTGCCGAGATAATGAAAATCAGAGATTTGTTGGCGTGGATAAGCGAAGGCAACACATCATCAGAGACTCAAGAGGCCGATTTGCCCCTCATGCGGCTGAATCCTATCAAGTGAGAGAAGGATTTGATACCTGTGAAACCTGTGGCGACTCTCCCCTATTTGTTTCAACTCGAATCGCAGGTGGGACTTATTGCATGGATTGTGCGAACAGGGTTTGGAGGGCTGAATCATTCAATGCAAAGGGCATTGATACTTTCACAGACCCCTTCGATGAGTTGAGGGGGAACGGACTGAAGAATACCGCTATGGCAATCGGCTCAGTCGTTGTTGGGTTCATTCTCGGGAAGCGATATGGGGGCGATGTTTGATGAATCCATTGGCGTTGCCGAAGAGGTATTACGAAACGGAACGGAAACCTGTTCACCTCGTCGGATACACGCTCTCATTGGGCATGATGGCTATCGGTTTGGTCGAGACTCTGCATGGTCTTTCCTACACGCTGAGGGGCGAAAAAGGAAACCTCCGATTAGGCATCATTACTTTGATTGCAGGTGGCGTTGCCGCCAATGAATACTTGAAAGAAGCAGGAGTGGATTATTGATGTATTCTGATTTGCATAGTGATGCTATGATGCCTGTTCCTGTGGCTTTTGGAGATATGACCCCACAACAGTTGGGAATCTCTCCTGAGGCATCTCCGTTCTATGAACCTGCTACTGAGCCTGAGCCTGAAACTACGGTTGATGTGGACCTTGAAACTCAAATGCCGACTGACTTTGCGGCAGAATCAGACTCATTGGGTGAGGAAATTGTTTCAAGGGCTACTTCAGCATTCGAGGGTCTTCTTCGATATTCGATGAACAATCCAAAAGTCATCGCAATTTGCACCATTGTCGGCATTGGAGCCTTCATGTTTGGAAGGAGAGGCCGACAGGCTTAAATATCAAAAGGGAGATTGAGGAATTATGGTCAAGTTGAAGCCTTTGATTTACACGGCCATTGTGGGCTTCGGAGCAGGTTTGGCTTATCGAATGATGAAGCATGGCGTTTCTATGTCAGCCGAAGAAGGCAATTCATCGGAAAACAACCTTTTCAGCAGGATTCAGGATGCCGTTAATTCCATCCGACCTTCCCAACTTGAAGAACTTGAAATTGAAAGGTCAGGAACCGCTATGGATGTTTATCCTGAAAGTTTCGACCCTGCCTTCCTCGGCTCCTACAACTTGGCCTCTCAAACGGCTACTCGGACCTTGAACATGACGGCTTTCGGACCGGGAGTGATTGACTTTGAAGTTCGGAGTGCGGAGGCTTACGGAACCACCCTGAGTGCTGAAGACTTTCAAGTGAACTCTGTAGGTCAAGAAGCCCTGCCCTCGAATCAAGTTCCAATGGCTTACACCTACCCTCAAATGATGGGTGCGCCATGCCGACTCCCTGCCGATGTAGGCATGACGATTGAAGGTGCATATCCTATGAGGCCTGATTATCCTTCCAATAGGCAAGGTGATTTTGCTCGATTATCCACCGTTTATATGACTACGGATACGCTCGGACCTGACATGAATGTTTCCTACACCGACGGCTCACAAACCATGTCGTTTGAGGAATGGAGGCGGAACTACAACCTCACTCCTGTTTCCGATACGACTTTCCAAGCCATCTCAAAGAATGGTGGTCCGAGGCTAATGATTCGGAGGGTTTGATTTGGCCTTCGTAAATGCCGCCTATGTTGATTTGGGAAAAGTTTGGGGTTATGACCCCAATACTCGAAACGCTCAGGGATTTTATGACAATGCTTGGGTTTGGGGCGATGTGGCTCCCCAAGGGACTGACTTTTTGCCTTGTTCCTATTTTTATGTTGTGGGTCAGAAAGATAACCTCGGATTTACACCGACGAGTATTGATTTCAACACCGCCTCGGGCCTTCTATCCGTTCAGGGAACACAGGAGGGTGTCGAAAGGATTTTCCTCAGAAACTACATGGTGGGCGCACCTGCTCCACGGTTTTTGAATGTGAGGGTCAATCAGAGAAGTAGGAGGCTTGCTGACCTACCTGTGGTCGCCATCATCACCGACAATGATGAAACTTTGCCGAATATCAGAGGACACCTCGGGATGCTTGATGAGGAAGAGGGAGAAGTGGCTGAGGCGGAAACCTTTGGTGCGGAGTTTGGGGCCGAGGACGACTATGAGAAAGCCCAACGAATCATGAAACTTCTGAGGGTTGTGATGCGAAAGGCAACAGGTCCGAATGCTCGATATGCAAAGACCTATGCGATAAATGCTGAAAACAGTTACTACGATTATGGATTCCGAGGCCTGAAGGCTCAGGTTGCTTATGTCTTGAGCAATCTCGGAGGGTGGCGAGGCGATGAAGCAAAACAGGTGAAAGCCGAACTGAGAAAACTCATCAAGTGATGAGTTGAGTTTCTTTTCCGATACTCTTAAGTATCAGAATGTCGAAAGAAACGGATAGTGAAGCATATGGGTGGCGAATTGAACAGAATCAATCCGACGGTGGTTGAAGGTGCAGAAGACATTATGGGGGCGGAAGATTCCTCTTTCAAGGCTGATACCTTCAAGTTTAATTGGAACGAGAGAAATCAAAACCCTCGCAACAGGCCCGCACGAAGAATGACTGAGAGGCAATTTTCCGACCTTCAGAGAATGCAGAGGATGGGGCGAAGCATGGGATTCAGGGCTGAAGGCATGGGGCAAAAAATGAGTCAAGGTCAATTCGAGGCCCTGCGAAGAATGGTTCAGCAACAACAAAGTGGCCGTAGTGTGATTCGAGGCGATATGTCAAGGATGCTCAGGCGAGATTTGCGGCGGGCTGAATACCTTGGAAACATGGAGTATATGCAAGGTCGCATTCTTGAAGAAGAGCGACGGAAGAATCGAGATGCCAAGGATGCTGAAACCTTTGGTGCTGAATCAAGTCCTGTTATTTGGGATGATGAGATATTTAGCACCTGTTTAGGTTGTGGAAAGCGTGAATATGATTATTACATTTTTTATCCCGACATTCCCGGTGCTGATGAAGGATATTGCATGGAATGTTATGATGGTGGAGATGCTTATATTGACGGAAGAACCGTGTCCGAAGAAGAAATCCTTGAAACATACAATTTTTCGGATGCTCAAAAGGAAAAGATTAGAAACAAAATCACTTCAAGGGAAAGAGATTCAATGAATGCTGAATCCGAATATGAGTATTGGTGTTCGTATTGTGGTGATAGCGGGCCGAAAACCTCAAGTCCTCGATGGTGCAAGACTTACGAAAGAAACGGTGGTTCGGGCTACCATAGCCAAATGTGCGGAACCTGTTATGATACGCACGAAGGGCTGTGTTATTATTGTGAATCGGGTGATGACTATCGTGCTGAATCCTTTGAAGCCAATGAAACCGATGCAAACATGGTGAGTGAAGGCTCCGTGGATGCCTTTTACGGTGGCGGTGCAAAGGTCAGCGTGAGTTCCGCAGGGATTCAACCAACCGCTAACCCGAGCGTTGATGAGGCTTTCGATGTTGGAAACCAAGTCGGCCTTGATGTGGCTGAACAAGAAGTCATGAATGAGAATCCAAGCGTTGAAGTGAACTATGGGGCTGAAGGAGATGTTGTGGATTTGACTCAAGAATTGGCCTCCAAGGTCGGATTCAGGCTTGGCGGTATGTCAGCCTCAGCCCTTGTTCTTGGCGTGGCCGCACTCGCAGGATACCGATACGCAAGAAGGTGAACGAGAGATGTGCAATACCTGTGGTTGTAAATCTGCTGAAGAGTTGAATGCTGAATACCTTGGAAACATGGAGTATATGCAAGGTCGCATTCTTGAAGAAGAGCGACGGAAGAATCGAGATGCCAAGGATGCTGAAGATTTATGCCCATCGTGCGGGGGAGAAACCTCCTATGATTATTGCGGAGTTTGTGCTAAATGTTTAGACTGTTGCTATTGCGACCAATGTAGCAGATGCCTTGCCGATGGTTCAAGCGAATGTGTGTGTGGGGATGCTGATTTCGGTGCTGAAACCTTTGGTGCAGAAGGGCTATATGAATGTTCCGAATGCAAACATTGGAACAGGAACCCTGTTGCGGGCATCACCAAATGCAAAAAGTGTGGTCATGGTTCGTTTAACCAAGTGAAGAGGGCTGAAACCTTTGGTGCTGAAAGGAGATACCGATACGGCAACCGATACATCACAAGAAACTCCAAGGGACAAATCAAGAAGAATGTTTCCGTTGGGCGAAGTCTCGCCGCAGACCGAAGGCGAAAGGCAAAGACTGTGGTGAAAGGAGTCGGTCAGGGCGGAAGCGGAGATTATCGGGCTGAAGACATTGTGGAATCACTCCAAAGCCGCACACGAAGGGCAGGATTCAGCATCAATGGTTGGGTTGCATCTGCTCTTGTCATCGGAGCCTCTTTTGTTGCAGGTCAGAGATTTGAAAAGAGGTGATATGATGTATGAACCATACGAAGGCAAAGAAGGGATTTGGATTTACGCTCCAAATTATGATTCCCTGCCCAATGAAAGAGTGATGAAGATTTACCGAACAAAGGAGGAATGGTTCCCAATTTGGGAAGAGATGTGTGAAAAGTTCGTTGAGGAAAGCACCGCACGATGGCAGAAGCCTTTTGAAACTCAACTTCGACAAGCAAGGAATGACTATCCAAACCTGAGTGATGAAGAATTGAAAAGGGAAGTGCTTCATTTTGATTATTGGCTGAGTAAGTATGAGGAAGCACCTGTCCGAGCAAGAGACTCCGTAGTGAGGCGCACAGAAGAAGGTGATGAGATAGGATTTTATGACATTGGTTCCTATGGCTCTTTTACCTTCGTCCCGCTTGAGGATATGCCTTGGGTTCGTTTGAGGGCTGAAGAGTTGAGTGCTGAATCGGGTCAAATGTGCGAAGTCTGTTTTGGAAACGATGATTTACCTTATGATTCTGACCATTTTACTGAATGCCGAAGGTGTGGAAAATCCGTTTGTATGGATTGTGATGGAGAGATGCAATCACACCCCGATTGGTTCAAGGTATGTGGCGAGTGTTCCGATGTTTTGGATAATGTTCATGATTATGGTGCCGAGGATATGTCCTTGAAGGAATCTGCTAAGGTCGGATTCGGATTGGGAGCAGGTTTGCTTGGATTCCGAATTGTTGCCCTTACGGGGGCCGTTGCCTTGGGCGCACTCTTGAACCGAAGGTGAACTTATGAATGAAGACATTCCTTTCAAAACAATGGCGGCACTCATCATCGGCTCGTTCATTGTGGGTCAATTCTATTCAAGACGAATGTTTAAGTAGGTGAGGGGTTCACTTTACCTCATGCCTGATGAAGTTTTTCATTCAATGGAGGAACTTGAACAATACTTCATTCAAGCCTCCCGAACAGAACGAAAGGAAAATCGAAAACAAAGGCTCCAAGAAACTGATGTGTATCACGCCGCCATCGGATTCCCTGAATGGTTTCCTGATGAGTTGAACGCATTCAACGAACAAATCCGAAGCATGGCGAGTGCAAAGAAACCGTTCAAGGCATCCAACACCTTCAAGATTCAAGGAGGCTACCCGCACGAAGTTGAGGTTGTTGAGAAGGAACGGCTTCTATCCTTGGGGGTTCGGGCAGATAGGAACATGGTTCGGAGTGGACGGGTGATTCCGAAGATGGATATTCATCGGCACATCACGCTCTCCAAAGTTTCGGGTGTCGTTTGTTTCAGCACCCCTAAGGATTCGAGGTATGTTCGGGATTTGGTCCTTGTGGATGAAGTTTCAGATGCCGACTTTGACATTTTCTATGTCGTGAGTCGAAAGGCGAGAGTTGTTTCTGCTTGGACCGTTCAAAAGAAAAAGAATGGTTTTTCCCCCGTTTTGGACCCGAGCAAGATTGGATTATACCGACAACCTTAAATGACAAAACGAACAAGTTCACGATATGGATGCCTCATGCAGTAGTTGTGGAAACACTTTTCGTGCAGAGGATTCTGCATTGACTATGTGTGCAGATTGTTCTTCACAAACAACTCCTGAATCTGAGTCATTCGATGCGACTACGATGAATATGAAAATCCAAATGCAAGGCATTGAAGGCGATGGTTGCATGACATTTACAGATATGGAGCAAGCACTATTTGGAACCCTTGAAGGCTCAAAAACGGTTGCGAGAACATTGACGAGGCTTAGGCTTGAGGGGTATCAAGAAGATGCTTGGAAAGTCGTTTTGGGCCTCACGGCTTATGCCTACAAGAACTTGAACTGTCAGTCCTACTCTCCCGAAGCCATGTTGCGATACTTGAATCAACGCCCCCTCCGAGAGATTGTGGAGTATATTCCTGCAAATGTTGAGGAACTTACCGATAGCGTCTTGAATGCAGAAGTGGTCAAGGATTCTGAAACTCGATGGAGTTCTGACCGAGCGAGGGATGCCTACATGATGGGTGGTTTTTCCCTCTTGGCTCTTGTTTTTGCCTTTGCTTCGAGGTCGAGGTGAATGGATGGGAGAGTATATTCCGTTCCCTCCTGATTATGCTTGGGTTTATCCCGAGGGATTCAGCGCACAATGGATGGATTTTGAGCAGTATTCTGAACTGCATTCAATCGTATTCGGATTTCGGCGCATAGAAGGGAGCATCCTGAGTGGAGATAAATTGACTCTCTTCTTCACCTCAAGGGTGGATTCAAAGTTGCCGAGAGACAAAACGAGAATACTCTCGGTTGATTTGTTTTTCAAGGACGATGCAGTTTTCCTGCAAAACCTCATCTATTACGGTGTTTTCGAGAAGGATGAAATCATCAATTCAAACGACATTGTGGACTCTCTCATGATGGATAACGATTACCTTCGCACCGTCCTCGGATATGGGCAATCGAAGTATATTGGAGAGGTTGCGAACTTCTTGGACCTTAAGCATGAAGTTGGATTCAACTATGACGATTTGAAGTCGTATCGGGGGAGTGTCAATGACTGATAGGGGATTGACTGAACTTCCTCATGATTACCCCGTCTTCTATTCGGGCAATCTCGATGAGTGGATGACTCATGATGAGTTTCGCTCAGACTTTCCAAGGAGATTTTCATCATTCATCATGGGAAACTACGAAGAAAAAATGTTGGTCGCATTCACAAGTTCCAAACTATCGAAAACTGAAGGAGGCCATGCAGTTATTTTTGCATATGTTGGTGTGATTGGGGACGACGCTTACCTCCGAGGGGTAAAGAAAATCGGGACCTTCAAGGAACCTCCAAATTGGGGAAACAAAAATGAAGCCTACATTCATTTGTTGTCTCATGAGGATGCCTTCGCATTCCCCTATGGGTGGAGATATTACGCAGGAGAGTCAAACGATATGAAATGGATTCGAGAAGTCATTGAGGGTTGGATGCAGGGACTTATCAACAAAACAGGCTCAACTCCTGATTATGAAGAGGTGAGGTCATTTTGACTTGGAAAAAAATCTCCCCCCCAATCAACTCACCCCTTGTGAGGTATGAGAAAGAGTGGATGAGCATTTATGATTTTGTGAGTCTTGGAGGAATGAACCCTAATCGAAAGGTGCTGAACTCAATCGAAATCGTTTTCTTGAACGATTCACTTTTTGACGAAAACCAATTCATCAGAATTACCGCAATCCGATACGATGATTCAGTATGGATTTCAAACTTCATGAGGTATGAAAGCCCACCCGTCGAACCGAAGGAAGTAAGGGAATACCTCTCGAAAATGGATACAATCAACCCCGACTACACCTACTACCTCGGAAGGTGTGATTCCTATGAAAAACTCACCAAATTGGTTTTTTTGAAAGTTATGGGCCTTACAAAATCCTTCAAGTCCCTCAGTTTTTTCCGATTGTGAAACGACAACCTTAAATATCAGAACACACGATGTTTCATTATGAATCTCGACCTTGCGATTCTCAATGCTTTGAAGAGGACTCCTGTGCAGGAAGTTTCCCATTCAGTTGTGTCAAACTACGGTCAGCAATATGAGATTCATGCCGTCCATAGCGATTTGTCGAAGGGACACGCCATGACCGGAACAAAAGTCGCTGAGGCAAGCACGAATGGAACGATTCGAGCCGCCGTTGTTGAAGGACACAAACTTGGTCTTTCGGCAAACGAGTTCGGAAGAGTTTGGACTCCCACAGTTGAAACCATGATTCCTGTTTCTGCACCTCTTTCCAAGGAAGGGCCACTCGGCCACTTCACTTCTTTGCCCATTGGCAACAACACTCCGATGCTGACGCAACAGACGACGGCCCAATTAGGAGGTTCAATCTAAGCGGCATCTTTAAGTATCGGAAACATGAACAGGATGATAAACGGTGAGAAACATGAACATGGTTGAAGACATTAAGGGTTTGCCTGAAAGGGCCATTTCCCAAGCAAAGAATACACAACTCTATGGCGGAATTGCAGGTTTAGTTGTCGGTGCGGCAGTTGGTGGCCTATACGCTACAAGAGTTTCGTTTAGTTTCCTTCCTGCGGCTGACAAAGTTACTCCCCTCATCGGTTTCCTCCTTGGTGCAGGGATTTACGGATACGGTCTGTCGGGTAAGGTTGGCCGAAATGACCTGAGAAGCCTCACCCAAGTTTCAGGTATCGTTATCGCAGGTATGAACCTCGGTAAGTTGCTCGCCTCTTTCAACCTTCCTACCTTTGACCTCGCATCTGAAGAGTCTGATGTTGTCGGATACACAGGCGATGGTCGAGTTATTGGCCTCCAAGCCGAAGAATCTGATGTTGTCGGCTTCACAGGCGATGGCCGAGTTCTTGGCCTCCAAGCCGAAGACGAGGCTCATGACTATGTTCCTGACTACGATGCAACTGCATACAACCCCACCATGACGGACACCACGATGGGCGGTATGCCTTCTTGGGGCGGTTCAGCATCCCCTGTCTCCGTTGGCCCAACCTATGATGCGGCAGTTCGGGGCGGCATGGTGATGCCTATGACGGGTTCAGTTACCCAATGGTTCGGTTCCGCAGAAGGTATCACTCACAAGAATACGGCAACGAATGTCGGATACAACTTTAGCATGGTGGAGGGTGTTGGCTCAGTCGTTGGTCAATGAGGTGATTTGTGATGTTTGACAGAATGTGTATGTATTTTTCAGGAAGAAACGGTCAATGCCTCGTCGGTGCTTTTGCCGCCGTCGGTGGTCTTCACCTGATTATGACTCCCCCGCAGAAGGTTCTTGGCATCCTTCCTGCTTTTGAAATGTCTCTGCCTTCAATGATTCCCCTCATTGGTGGTCGGTCTTTTGGCGCACAACAATTGGTTGGTGCAACTTTGGTCCTAAGTGGTGCTTGCGTCCTTAGGAACTGTATGTGAAATAGGTGATGAATATGGATATGAGAGGACTTTTAACAGAACAAGGTGCAATCGGCGGTGTGCTATTCCTACTTGGCGCACATCAATTCGGATGGCTCAGAGAAAACATTGGCGATTTCAAAATCGTTTCCCTCCCTATGTTGGGCGATGTTACCCCTCTGAAGATTCTCGGTGTTGGCGGTCTATACTATGGCGGCAGAATGCTTCTGTCCCGCATGGAATGAACCGAAAACTCAGAATGAATCACTCTGAAGTTCGTCTTCGCTGATTTCCTTACCCTGCTTCATCGGCAGATAAACGGATTCAAAAATACCCTGTAGGATGACTTCCCTGTATGGGGGATTCCGTTCATACACATCAAGGATTGAAACATAAACCCACTTTCGAGGGTCCTTTGTTCCCTTGTTTCGCTTCATGAAATCAGCCTTCACATGAGGCTTCCAATCCTTGATTGCAGACTTCGCCAAAGAAAAGTTCTCCCACGCCAACTGTCGGTTCATGCACAGACGAGGGAGCCATCACTTATCAATGTTTCCACCTCACGATAGGAGGGTTCTGCCATAATCTCCGTATCCTCAGAAGTTTCGATAATTTTCAAGTGGGGAATCGCCAACTCTTTGTGTTTTGCCTCAATCATTGTGTCGAAGTGGTTCCCATAGGTGAACATGGGGCCGTGGACTACATCAGAGTGTGCAGGGGTAGGCTTCCCTCCGCCGTTGTGAATCTCTCTTGATTCGGAATAGTGAACAACAGGTGTGGTGTTTTCGGGCCATGTGCTTAAAGCCAATTCAAGGGCCTCTCTCTCTGAGAGTCCCCCTGTGCAAAAGTAGTGATGGTGGTAATCGAAAACAATTGGAATGCCTACTTTTTTGAAGACTCCCTCATAGAGTTCCTTGACTGAATACAGATTTGCCCTGTCGTCGTTTTCAACAGTCAGCCTTTTCTTCAGGTTGGGGCTGAGTCGGGTTTCAAAATTGTGGCAGAACCTTTCGAGTGCTGATACGGGGTCGCCATAGGCCCCTCCAACATGAATGTTCACTTTGTTGTGGTGGGATGGCTCGAACCCCATAAGGTCAAACATCATACTGTGTGCTTCAAGGTCAAGAACAGTTTTTTCAATCACACTTTCAGAGGGTGAAGCGAGAACATTGAATGGGCCGGGGTGAGTTGTGAGCCTATGATGATGTTCTTTTGCATAGTCTCCAATTTCGGTGAGTAGGGATAGGATGGAATCTGATTGAGGGAGGTCTTGAATCCGATACCCGAGTTCGGGGTGAGAGATAAATGGGAAAATCTCCGAGGAAATCCTGAAGAACCTATGGCCTTTTGACTCGTTATGTTTGAGGATGGTGAGTAGGTCTTGGAGGTTTTGGATGCAAAGTTCTGCAACATATTCATAACCTCGCTCTTCAAGGGTGGCTTTTCGGAGTGTTCGATTGGTGAAGATTCCTTTCTCCCTCAACTCTGTATTGATGCAAGCATAGCCCAACATAATTCGTGGGATGATACACTACTTCATAAAGTCTGCGGTCTGAATTGAACCGCAACGCTTAAGTAGTCAAAAAGATAATCTATAAATACCCTTCGGGGTGAGAAAAGAAAAAAGGAGAAAAAGAATATGGCGATGAGAAGTCAAGTATATGAATGGACAAACCTTGCCGCATCGGGGAGCAGTTCCTCGATTCGACAACAGACAAACCCCGTATCCGTAGCGGTTACGCAAGACAAGAAGACCGATATTTTTATCGGTGGAATTGGAACGAACATCACCAAGCCCGCAGAAACCACGGCTACTCAGTTCGTGGTCATCGAGGATATTGCGACCTCGGCTCACAACGGCTCGGCAGTTCAAGTCAGAATCAACACGACTGACTACTTCCAAAACCCCGATGTTACCGACCAAGTGGGCGTTCCCGGCCTCGCTTCCCCCTACCCAAGAGGGACTTCGAGCGACGGTAGCACCTCCCCAACTGCGGGCGACAACATTCTGCCCTCTTTTGCGCTGACCCCTGAGATTTATGTTCTCCCCGGTCAGACCTACTCGGTGCTTTACACGACCCGAGATGGTGTTACCTCATCCACAGGCCCTTCCACCACGGCAGTTGCCTGTTTCGTGAAATACACCCTTTACGACGGTCCTGACTCCCTCATCGCTAACAAGTTGTTGGAGATGGGCATCACCGTGAACCCCTCGAATGTTGATTGGTATAAGAGAAGTCTTCTCGAACAACAAAGCAGGGCGGCTCGCATGGCGGCAAACGGCAACGGAGGTGTTGCCTGATGGCTATGAGAAGTCAAGTCTATGAGTGGGACGGTTCCCGAGGCACCCCCCTCGCCGCAGGTGATGTTGGGAAGTCTATTTCCATCTTCATCGGTGGGAAGGGTAACAACATCACCAAGCCCGCAGAAACCACGGCTACTCAGTTCGTGGTCATTGAAGAGATTGCGGCCACGCCATCCTACTTCGTGGTTCAGTCCACGGCAGGTGCTACCTCTGCCCGAGGCCTCTCGGGTGTGGGTTCGGACGCTTACCTCGGTCCCCTTGCTTACACGCAAATTGTAATCAACACCACCGAATACTTCCTTGACCCTGACAACATCGCCAACTCGGGTGTTCCCGGTGCCGCTTCGCCATACCCCCGAAGCGTGAACTTCCAACCGTCGTTCAACCTTCACCCAACGGTTTATGTGCTACCCGGCCAAACCTTCGATGTGAGATACACTCACTTCAACTCGTCGGCTGGCTACGACTCGGGAGACAACCAATGTTTCGTGAAATACACCCTTTACGACGGTCCTGACTCCCTCATCGCTAACAAGTTGTTGGAGATGGGCATCACCGTGAACCCCGGAAATGTGGATTGGTATAAGCGAAGCCTCTTGAGTGCCGCTTCTGCCGCCCCCGTTGCCTGATTAGGGTAAGCGAAAGTCAAACTCGACTATTGCCCTCACCCCTTCGGGGGTGTTGGGCTTCCTTTTCCAAAACGCTTCGCACCTCGTTGAAGCGAATCCTTTATGTATCTGTGCGACAGATGTGTAGTTATGCCCATCCGAAGTCAAACATACCTGTGGGATGCAGGAAGGACTTCATCCTCAGCAGGTGTTTCATCAACTGCCGTGAACACCAATCAAGAGGGAAAACCCATCGAAGTGTTCTCAGGCGATAGTGGGAACAAAAACACCTCTTCACAAACTCAAAAGAAGAACACCTTCGTCGTTGTCGAGAGGGTTGCAGTTACTCCAACCTACTATACTTGTGGTGAGCGAACTTTTGCCGACCCTAACCCAACTTTCCGAGGGCTTCCTCTTCAATACGGTGTTGCAGGTCCAAGGGCATTCATTCAACCAAAGGTAAATGATACTTCATACTTTGTCAGCCCCGATGGAACTCAGAGCATCGGCATGGCGGGAAGTGCAATTCCCTTCCCCGTCCAACCACAAGCGCAATCATCCCTTGAACCTACCCTATACAACCGAAAGGACAGTTCAGGCGATAATTTGCGAGGCCCTGCCCCATTCAACATTTACATCAGGAACGGCCAAACATGGGACATTGGAGTGGTCTTCACCAACGGCGGTGCGTATCAAGAAGCAAGCACTACACAAACGGCAACGACGAGTGTTAATTTACAAACTATCCAACCACAGGGTTATTTTGGAACTTCGATTGGTGGAACTGTGTGAGGTTTTTGAATGGTCGCTTCAGATGTTTTAAGCACAGGAACTCAGGACGAGTTCGGAGTTGAACTTAACGCCGCCCTCCCCTACATTCCTCTTCGCACAATTCGACTCTCAACTAACGATTTTGCCCCCGGAAACACATTTGGAGGATACTCAACCCCTCGCTTCGGTAGCATCTCAAAATCAATTGGTTCGACGGCAGTAACGGGGGTGGGAACTGCATTCTTGATTCAAGTTCAACCGGGAGATTTGATTACATTCAACAACGGCTCTTCAGCAAAGCAAATTGTTGCGAGAGTTGATACCGTGATTGACAACTTGAACCTTACCCTGACGAGTCCTGTGGTTGCACCCCTTACGGGTGATGTTACCTACACAAACGAAACCTACTATGTCGCAAGGGGTCCTCAGTATGAACGGACCATTATGGATGCAGACCCCCGAATCGTAACAACTTCTCAAAGCGGAAACAGATTTTACTATGGGGCTTTCTATGCTTGGAATTGGAACACCTCATCAATGCAGGAGTTGGCTTCTGCTTATGCTTTGTCAGTTGGTGGAAGTGTATTGGACTTGGGTTGGGAAGATGCCTCATCATGGGAAACGGTGGTCAGCACATTACTCACCTTTGCGGGGTGGAATGCGACCATCACCACCACGCCCCCTGACGCTTCAACGATTGACAATTCAAACCAAGAGATTGTCATTTACTACACTACAGATACCGAATCCTACAACGGGTTGGGAACTACTGTTGTGAAAACCATGTCATTCGTTGAGCAATCGAATGCCCCTGAAGACTACAAAACCATAATCGGACAGGACCCTTTTCGCCAAAATGTAGGGGGATTACACGCCCAATACTACTTCAATGCAACTGAGTTTTATGGCTCATACACTCCTGCCCCCGGCGGAACCACTTCACCGAATGCAGGTGTCTTGGTTACGGTTCCCGCAGAATATGGAAGTGATTCGATTCTCATTGGTGAACTATACACAACATACAATGAAACCAACAATCTCGATTTTACTGATAAGGATTTCGCAGAAGGACAATTCCAAGTGTTCATGAAATACACCATTTACGATGGCTTGGAAGCGATTGCCGCCGAAAAACTCACGGAACAAGGCATCCAAGTAACTCCCGAAAATGTTGATTGGTTCCGACAATCAATTGAAAGATTGGGTCGGGTTGAAGAACTTGAATGGCCTTTCGATGAACAAGAGGCCCCCGAGCAAACAGACCCCGAAACCTACAGTCCTGAAGAATACGACCCTGAATCATATGAGCCAAGAAACGCAAGGAGGGAAGAATGATATGCCCATAAGACCTCATGTTTTTGAGTGGAGCAACCTCACCTCTTCAGCCACAGGAGTCCCTGCATACACAACAGACTCTTCAACTGCGAGATACCCTGTGTCTCTCAACAGTTTTCAAGAATACGACATTTTTTCAGGGAACTACGGATTGAGAATCAACCAACCCCCCCTCATCAAGCCAAATCAAATGGTCGTTATTGACAAAATCGCTTGCACCCCACACTCAGGTTGTGCGGTCCAAATTGTCCTTGAAGGAACTAAATACTTCAAGAACCCTGATGGAAAGGATAACAATGCCTATGGAATCACAGGCCTTATGTCTCCTTACCCTGTAGGCTCTCCAAGCACCTGCGATGGCGAAGATGCAGTTCTCCCTGCTATGGAACTCGACCCTCCAATTTATGTTTTACCCGGACAAACATGGAGAGCAATTTTCACAACGAGGGATGGTGTC
>Ga0099850_1000138_pt1 | contig 30287 bp, 38 predicted proteins | sample CB_VirMetaG_5_FD_79182 | JGI IMG/M metagenome (GOLD analysis project Ga0099850, IMG submission 79182) | Freshwater to marine saline gradient viral communities from Chesapeake Bay - CB_1508_1D Viral MetaG | ecosystem: Environmental > Aquatic > Marine > Coastal | place: USA: Chesapeake Bay... | reverse complement strand
TCAACATCATACGTTTTTCTATGCACTTTCTCCAATGCCCCACGCAACCGTGCCACCTCTGCCTCTACACTCATTCTTGCTGTGCGCTCCATTTTAAAATGTCGCGCCCAATCATTGGACGATCTTCTGTATTCATCACGCTCGCTTTCCAGTCTCTCAATGCGCTCACACACTTCAACCATATCTTGCTCATCGTTGCCTCTCGTTTTATCCTTGCTCATCGTTGCCCCTCTCATAGTGTGCGCCTGTAAGCTGAGTGGCCTACACGCTCACCTCTCGTTATGTGCTGTGCGCCCTGTTACCACGCACCCATTCAGGCAATACGGCTTGCCGTCTGCCCCATCAGATTTTAACACGCTCCCACATTGAGAGCATTTGGGTTTGTTTGGTGTCACAACACCCCCCAAATATCACGCATCGGTTTTAGCATTGCCCGAGGCAACATATAGTCCTCTGGTAGATCTGGCCTGAATTGTCGCCGTTGTGCATGCCGTTTAAATTCTTCTTTTGTAATCCACCCAACCAACCGCACCCGCAACGGGTCGCCGTCATTTTCGGCCAATATTGCCACATCGCATTTTAGTGGTTGGCTACTCGGCACAAGCATGTCCCGCCCAGGCTTTGGCCGATATTTGATTTGAATTGTTTTGCTCGATCCCGGCAACACCAGATCAACGCCGCCATCTGACCCATTGCGGGTGACATGCTTCAATGGATCCAATGCGAAATACTGGCATACCGCAAACTCACCAATAAGACCATCGCGGTTGACCTCAGCCGCCGAACGCTTTGCACGTTGTTTGATCGTGTTGGCCGATCCCAATTGGCGGGTGATCAATTTCTCAATCTCGGGTACATATGCCAAGTCTATTGCTATACTGTAAGCCACTCGCGCCCCTCCCGTTTCAGATGGGCCAGTTTGCGTTTGGCCAACGTCAACAACTGTCGTGTGCGCTCTCTCGTTATGCCCCAGACGGCCCCGATCTGATCCATAGTTTGTACCTCATGCCCATCGAGCCCAAAATATCGGCGCAACACATCGGCCTCACGCTCGGGCAATTTTTCGAGACAATAGGCCACAAACTCATTTCGGCGCATTTCCTCGAAATTATCCGATGGGCTGGGCGATTGGTCGTCAATAATCATATTGACCCGTGGCGCTTCATAATTGCCCACTTTGATTGGCTCTGACAATGATTCATTGGGCAGAAAAACGCGTTGGGCATATTTGTATGCATTATTTGTGAACGTTAATCCATCGCGGTTGTAATCATTTTTTGCCAACCGTCGGGCATCGCGTATGACATTGTTCGGAAACCGTACAACGCCTTGCTTCTCTATCTCACGCATGATGGATTGTACTATCCACCAAGCCGCATATGTCGAAAACCGTATATTTCGCGTTGCATCGAATTTTTGGGCGGCCCGTAAAAGGCCAAAATTGCCCGCAGATATTAATTCCTCGACACCGACACCACGCCCCTCGTATCCTACCGCAATTTTGCGTACCAATCGTAAATTCGCAGTTACCAATGTTTCAACATCTGCGGTCTTTTCTTCTTCGGGTGTGATTCTGCCATATCTGGCCATGTCGTTGTTATATGCATCAAGTGTTTTTGACATTATCACCTCGTTTGGTTGGTTTATTGGTGGCGGGTGGCAAGTCTCCCCCAAGTTTTGCCCGAATGATGGCCGCCTTGTGTTAGTCCCAATGGCCATCACTCCCCGCCGCCAAAATATTTTTCATTGTGTGGGCAATGGGAAGCAATTCCTTTCTGTTGAAACCCACACAATGTGTGCACCCTTCTGGTTAATTGTGGTTGTCTGTGCCATTATTAACGGGTGCTAAATCAAAATGCATTGATCACTTATCGAAAGACAACCAGTCCATGCCTGTATAAAAAAATTGCTGTCTTTCTGCCTGATCTCAACGCGCTTATATATGCCCTTGTTGGCAAACTCATGGCCCAAGCGTTCGGCCTCTGTTTCTGATTTGATGCCACGCTTGACTATCTGTGAATATTGATGGCCGGGTTTCCATGTGTGTATGTTGTACAATTTTTCTGCCCTTCCTTTCTCTCTCGTTTGGTTTGGTGTTTAATTCCAATGTTGGGGTTTGGGGATTACTCGCCACGCTCCCAATGCTAACGCGACGGCAATGGCCTTGCCTCCCAATGTGGGAACGTGCCACAATAGAAACGCTCCCGCCGTGTATATTTGCAGCCATTTGTTGATGTGCCAAAAATCAACTGTCACAACCAACCCCCACCCGTTTATTTCCAACTCTGCATTGCCACCCTTTGTGTATACCCGGCGCAATCGCCACCCTCGGCGCATGATACGAAAACCCGAGTTTGGCCATTTATTGGCGGCAAAGTTCATTTTGTCGCGTATGGAATCGGTCAACGAAAACAAAAGACAAATCCAAAACGCTGGCGATTGTAAAAACTCGGCCATATCAATTGCTCCCTTTTGCAATTTCGCGCTCTGCCCAATTCCACATCGACATCAAGCGCATATTGGGGAATTTTTCAAACGCGGCGTGTATTTGGTTGATGGATTCGCCATCTAACTCAGCATGACACATGGAGACAAATCCCACCCAACACGGAAAGTTTGGCGAATAAAAAAAGCGTTGTGATTGGCCCAAAATGTAATCACATGCCCGAAGTGCACCGGGCGTCTCTGTGTTCTGCTCGATTATCTTGGCCACGGCAGCGTGGAAGTCTTTTCCACCCGTCCACGTTGCAAAGTCCACCGTTTCGGGCAATATCACCCCTCGGGCGGCTGCGTTACCCCCTCGATGCCATTTGACACCTCGCATGGATGCACCCGAAAAATTGACACCATGAACGATTGCCCGCATTTCTGCGTTGTCCAATGATGCGTTGGACATATTGGCTCCGGTGCAGTCCCATTGTGCTGTATTGGCGTCATTGAGGTTGGCCCCTGCAAGGTTCGCGCATCGGAGGTCAACATTGTGTCCAAATGCCCCACTCAGGTTGGCCCCTCGCATGTCTGCGCCGACAAATACCCAGCCCGATAAATTGTGGCCCGATAGATTTGCACCCTTAAAGCGTTTTGACAAGGGGTGCATGCGTTGGAGTATAGACGTAAGATTTTTCATCTATTCTTTTCCCCCGTTGTGAAGCCCCCTATATTTGGCTTGGGTGCGGGAATGTTTTGCAAAATCGGAAATGATACGCGCCTCGTTTTCTAACTCGTCAATGCGGGCATCTAAAATGTTATTCACACAATCTTGTAAAAAACCCTCCAAGGTTTTGTTGTCATCCTCGGCAAATTGCGCAATCTTGCGCTTTTGCCAGGCTGGTAATCGAAAATTTAACTGCGTTAATGCCATCGGGTCACCTCTCATTGGTCTGTGCCTCTCGTTTTTTTGGGGAGAGTATGCGTTTGGGCGATTAGGCAAAAACTGCCCGCTTGATTTGTTCGTGGTGTGCATGATCTGGCGATGTGTTCACAATAGGCGTGTCCCCCTTCGCTTCTCGATGTTTACATTTTGGGCATTCGTAATGTGGCACACCCACCCACCTGGGCGCACAAGATGCCGAGGTTTTATAATTTCGCAGATTGGTTTTGTTGAATATGCCCTTAGTGCCACACTCGGCACATTTGTTGGCTTTGGGTTTAGGTGTTTTGTTGTTTTTGATGATGGCCACGATATAGGCCCATGCGTTGTTGGCCCCGTGGATGTCGTCAATGGATTCATCCACAACCTGAACCGCCCGGCTGGGGCCGATCTCATCAACGAGGGCGTTTAATTGTCGCAGGTATTTGGTTTGCGGTATGCCTGTTGTGCCGATGCGTCCAGATATGGCGGCAACGGTTTCGTATGTCTCGGCAGATATTTGGGCGGGTGTGTGATCCGGTACGGGCATTGCGTGTTGTGGGTCTGGTTGGGGTGTTGTTTGAGGGGTTTGGTTTTGGGTTTGAGGAAATCGAACAAAACCGCCCCCCTCTGCAACGTCGGGTTTGGAATGGCCTTCTGTACAGGGATCTGCTATGGGGTTGGTTGTACTGGTTTTTTCTGGTACTTCTTTACTTCTTAACTTCTTTTGCGCGCGTTCTATATAATTAGAGGGGTGTGAGGCAGGTGTGAGGCGGTTGTCCTCTTGGGTGTGAGGCGGTTGGGTATTTGTTGATTGGTAAGTACCCCAATTTACAATAGTTAATGTCAGTCGCAGGTGTGAGGCAGTCTGTGAGGTAGCTGTGAGGCGGTTCAAAAAGGTAATTATTTCTCTGATTTGTGATTTTGATGGTGTAATTTCTTTATGATTTTCCGTCCAACGCACACCGTTTGCGATGCTGTTGTATGTTCCTTTCCATACACCAGTTTTATAATCTGCGGTCATTAACAGGTAACGCCAGACTTTGAAATATAATGGGGGCATTTCCCATATTTCGGATTCCATTTCTTTGCGCCATTGTTTTACAAAACCACGTTCCATGTTGATTTATACCCTTTTTTGTATTATTTTTGTCATACGGGTCTATATATCCCCGTATTCTTGGGTTCGGTCTGGGGTCTGTCGCCAAACAAGAGCCCCAGGCCGAACATTATGCAGCCTCGACACGCGCCGATTCAATAAATTTATCAAGATCATCAATGTCAAATTGAACGATCAACCCAATTTTGTAGTAAGGAATTTTTTGGTCACGAACCCATAATTTTAAGGTCGGAACAGAAATGCCAAGATGTTTGGCCGCATCTTCATAACGTAAACGCTTCATAAATACCCCCAAATACAGTTTTATTGTAACCACCAATCACATTATACAGCTTTATTTGAATTTAGTCAATATGAATTTCCGAGAAATAGTTAAAAAAAATTTAGACATACACGGGCAAACCCAGCGTTGGCTTGCAAAACAAATGGGTATATCTCCATCTGGTTTACAGGCGATGTTTAACAATCCGACGCTTGAATCAATGCGGCGAATTGACTCCGTATTGCCTTTGCCCGAAGCAGCCGCCCTGTTGCACTCTGGTGAACGCTTGGCGGGTTACGTGGGCAATGATGGCCATACCTCCCCTGAGATACTCAGCCAATTGGAATCGTTGACGTTGGCTTATTCCGATGTCTTGGAAGATCCAGACGCCCGAGCCGATTTTGCCGGGCTTGTTCAAGCGATTGCTGAATTATCACCAGCGCGTCGGCGGGCCTTACTCCAGTTTTTAACAGATCCAAATACTTAGACCACACCAATGGGTCAATTTTTCGAAACGTCATTGTCATGTCACAATTATTTAATATACTCATTTAGCACGATCCTTTCTCAAGTCGGGGTTGTGTGTTGTGGCCCGGTCAATGCTTAAACATTGGCCGGGCTTTTTTGTTATACTAAACAAATGTTCACCATGTCAAGGTTTGAATTCTTAATATATAAAAAAAAAAATCGTTGTGCATGTAGGTACTTTGTGCAGTATTGTAGGTAGTTGTACCTACATTGTGTGTAAGTCAAAAAAAAAAAAACACTTACAGGTGAAAAAACTTAAAGGGGGATAGGTGGCATCAAAAAATGCTCAAATTGGCATGTTCGGTGTTTTGTTTTGGGTTCTGGCGGGTTTCTTTGCATTGACGGGTCTCACACGTTTAACTGAGGCCACGCTTGGTGTGGGCCTTATCGCGTTTGCATGTTATTTGGCAATATTGGCAAGGATCGCCCAGGCATCATTTATATCAAATAGATCGAAAACCGAAAACGAGGGTGAGTAAATGGGATCTGGGCGCACAAAATTGGCTGCCGGATTGTTGGCAATTCTATTGGGCGGGCTTGGTGTTCACAAGTTTTATTTGGGTAAACCAATATGGGGTATAGCTTATCTCATTTTTTGTTGGACGTTCATTCCTGCAATAATCGGGTTTATTGAGGGTTGTATTTATCTTGCAATGTCGCAAGATAAATTTATGCAAAAATATGGATAAAAAAAACGCCCAGGTTATTAAACCTGAGCGTTGCCCCCAAACGAGTGGACGGAGAGAGAAAGGCCGTCAAACACATTATCCACACAAACGCAATATGTGCCAACAGAAATTGTGTTTGTTAAAATTTAACGTACAAAAAAAGACCACCATCGGCGGTCTATGAAAGGGGTCTAAATATGACAAAAGGCTTGTAGAACACGGGTTTTGATTCTTGCATCACCCCAAGATAGTGCGCTACCGAGCTGCGCTACGCTCCGACCTATGTTCCAATTTAGCAGTATGTTACGGGGCTTTTGCGTGTTTCTGGTTGTTCGTTTATGTGTACTATCGACGGTATTTATTCCGTTTTTCCCGTTGATGGGATTCAATATACTAAACGAAAGGAAACCATGCAAATGCAAATCACATTTAATGCCGCGTTTGATCTGTTTATCCAAGACAAACAATTGCACGATCTAAGCCCCGGCACAATCCAAAACGCTTTAATATGTTGTAAATGGTTACTGGATCACCATGGTGACCATAACATTTCACATGAACCGTTTAAAGCGGCCTTGATGGAGTTTCGGCATCGAGGCGTCAAACCCTCCACGCTTTCTTTCTATTATAGGACGTTAGCAAAATTCGCCAAGTTTTGTGCGGGTGAGGGATATATTGAACCGTTAAACATTCCAGCACTACCCGAGCCTGCCCCGGCTGTCGTTCATCTTACCATACCGCAAGTACAAACAATATTGTCATCATTCGATTTGGAGAAATTCACAGGATTACGCAATAATGCCATTGTACGTCTGTTGTTTGATTCTGGCATACGTCGTGGTGAATTGCTCGGCATTGATGAGGATGACATATTGTGGGGCAACAATATGATCAAAATAACGCGCAAAGGTGGCAAAGATGGTTTTGCACACATGTGTGTCAATACCAAACGACATCTGTGGAACTATGAGAAACAAGCGCGGCCTCGGCGCAATGGATCCGCGTTTTTTATATCTAAACTTGGAAAACGGTTGACAACGAACGGTCTACGCATGGTTTTTAAGCGCTTGCCACAATTTGAGGGGGTAAAACTTACACCACACGTTATGCGCCACTCATTTGCCGTCAATGCACTATTAAATGGTATGGATCAAATCACACTCAGTCAGCTCATGGGACATACCACATTGGACATGACCCGCAGATATGGACAACTGGCCCCAGGCGAACGCCAGAGCCAACACGCCAAATTTAGTCCAGGTAAAAGAATATAAAAAAAATACAATTATATTTGCATTTTTTCGTTTGACATTCATATATAATTGTATTACATTCTTATTACAAGACACAAAAAACCCCGAGGGTGTAACGAGCACCCAACGGGGCAAACGTCCAAACCAAACGAGAGAGAGAGGTTTTAGACATGCAGAATGTAACCCCAAACCCCGAACCCGTCAAGTCATCAGTTTTTGACCTGTCACCAGCCGCCGCCAATGGACGCACAAAGGCCATTGCTCGGTTGCAACGATTGGTCAAGCGCGATGCCAAGCGGGGCAATTACACGTTAGTCAATAAGTGGTTGGATTCCATACAATCATTGGAAACAATGCACCACGCATAAAACGCCATCCCATGGCCGCGCATCTTATCACGCCGAGGGGGTTAGTCACCCCCTCGGCAAATGGAGGAAAAACTCAATGCAACAGATTAACCGCAGTATGAGCAAACTGGTGGCCGTTCGTATGACGGACGCGCAACACGAATTAATCGAATCGAATGCCCGCGCAATTGGCATGCCCGTGTCAACATATTTGCGTGTATCGGCATTACGACAACCATTAGAAGTAAATACCCAAACGAGAGAGGTACTTACCCATGCAAAATGAATCTAAGGCCATACAACACGCGGGGGCAGCAATCGCCCAGCAATTGCCACAACGCGCAAACAACACACAAGCTGTCGCCATTTCTGACGCCTCCCCTTTCGATGTAGACCCCGCACAATTTCGGGCGGGCTTGGAACGTCGCAAAGAGAACCGCACCGCCCTCATGGGCTGGGTACGTGATGCGTTGGTGGATGGTGTCGATTATGGTACAATCAAATTTGGTGGTCGTGAATCCAAACCATCATTGTGGAAGCCGGGTGCTGAGAAAATCGCGGGTATGCTCAACCTCACCGCATCATTTCCAAACTTGACCCGTTATGAAGATATGGCCATCGAGGGCAAAGATATTGACACCGTTATATTGCGGTGTGAAATTCGCAATGGATCGGGCCACACAATTGCCGAGGGCATCGGGTCACGGTCTGTAAAAACTGAAAAGGGCGATCTTAACAAAACGCTGAAGATGGCCGCCAAAAGTGCATTTATAGACGGCATCCTTCGTGCTGGTGGCCTGTCTGAGATTTTCACCCTCGACATTGAAGATATGCCCGCCCAAGCCACCACAACCGCACCACAACCGCCCGAACGCCAGAAACCTACACAAACACCCATTAAACCCGCCACAGAGGCACAGAACGAGTTTATTGGCCGTTTGTTGGGTTCATCGGCAATTAACCCCGACGAAAGAAAAAAGGTCATGGCGCGTATGGATCGGGGCATGACCGCTAAAGAGGCATCTGGCGCAATTGAATGGCTACAAGAAACCATCGACAAACGTAAACAGGCCGAGCAACCCACCGACGAACCGCCCGAACTTGAGGTCGAAGAAATGACACCCGAGCAAATGGCCGAATTGGACGCCACGCTCAACGCGATTGATCCAGATGGGCAATTGGTGGGGTCTGGGCAATAACATTTTTAAAATAAAACAGAAAAGCCCCGGGGTAATCCTCGGGGCTTTTCCGCGTACAATAAGTACGCTTTACTTTTGTAATCCTAACATTCAAAATATAATCACCATCCGTCAATTTGCAATCTCTTTTAAAAACCTCTCCCACATGAACCCTTCGCCCGGATCCACCTTTCGCCCTGGGTCAATGTCTGAATGCCTCACCACGGTGTCGATGCCGTGTTTGGATCGCCACCCGCGCACCAACGCAAGTGTTGCATCCCATTGTTGAGGCGTTACCCAATCGGTTTTGATGGCCCTTGCAAATGATGTGTAATCGTGAACACCCGCAACCAATATTTCAACACCCAAACTTGTCAAGTTGTGGCCTCGGGCGTGATATGCCCCATATTGATCGGCCCGTGTACGTACCACAACACCCGACGGTGTCACCAACGCATGTGCCGACAATTCCACCGAGCGCAAAAAATCGGGCGCGAACATGCCCCCAACAAACTCACCCATGGCATGTACCACGATCTGTGAGGGCTTAAAATTGTTTGCAAACCCAAACGGGCTTTTGATCTCTACACTCTGCATCAATAACTTTCTGAACGCTTCTGAATGTATTTAAGCAACGGGGCCAATGTCGCGGTTGTAAGCCCCTGAAATAAATAATAAAAAGACAACTCACCCGCAGCCATGGCCGTGGGTATTGTGATAAATAGAGACAACAAATTGACCAAAATGTGATCGGTCAACGATTGCCACACATGGCGTTTCCCTATGGCATCAATTTTCCCCTTGGCCTTTTTTGGCACACTCAGAACTCGCATGCCCTCGGGGGGGCGTCCCAATAGATCGGCAATGGTGGCATCTTTCCGCGACACATCCGCCTCTAACTCGCGCACACGTTCAACGAGTGCATCACGGCCCCATGAGTGTATTGGAATGTCTGACAATCGCGGAGACATTAAACAAAGTCTCTCAAGGCATCTTTAAACTCTGCCAATTCCCGCCATGCCCATGCTGCGTCATCATCGACATTGCCATATTTGTTTTTCAAAAACTCAATGGCGGCCAATGCCTCTGTCCCCTCTTTTACCACGCGGGCCACATTGGAGCGCTTAAAAACCTTTTTGCCTACCTCTGACGCCACGGCCCGCCCAACGGGTGATGCTACCACCTTGGCGGCCTTTGCCAATAATCCAAACATTTTCTATGCCTCTGGTTCTCCCGCCCGTTTCATTTCGTCGTATAGGTCGCGTAAATCCTCGGCAGTATCTACCGTGGCCCCACGCAACACCACACCCTCGGGTGGGTCGTCGAATAGATCGACAATGAATTTTAATGCATCATCACTAATGGTCAACTCACCCACCACACCGTCAAAGCCAATGTCTTGGGTTTCAGCCTTACGCATAACGGGCCGTATCATTTGCCGCAATTTTTTAATGCGTCGGCGCTGCGTTTTATATTTGTCTTTTGCCGTGTCAACGGCATCGAGCAACTGAAACACACACGCCGCGTCATTCTGCACTTCCACGCGTTGTGTGACCATCACCTCACGCCCTTCGCGGAAACCACGCACATTGGCGGCCTCAATTGTGAGGCGCAAGGGCAACTTAAATTCTGCCATGTATCAATCCCCTCTCATAGTTTTTTATTGTGGATCAATTTCGTTTTCTACATCGGCCCGCGTTTTGCCTGTAATACCAACCACCGCGTCAACATACGTGTTGGCCTGGGCAATTTCGGCGGCCACATCTGCCGCCACCGTTCCACCAGACCCATCACCATAAGCGGCGGCGTAACCGTCGCTTAATTCGGTAATCTTTTTTTGTAGGTTGATGCGTTGTAGAAGGGCATTTCTAACATTGCCCTCTGTCGCGGTCTTGATGTTGTTGTTTGCGTTGCGAACCTGCAGGCGCAAATTTTCAATGTCCCGCACAAGTTGGGCCTGTTCCGAGCTTTCAATTGCCATGCTTACCCCCATTTAAAATATTTTAGATATACGTTCTATTATCCACACAATTGGGCGATGCCCCAAATTATGCCGCCTCTAATAACTCAATGCGGGCGGTTAATTCCGCGTTTTCGCTTTCCAACCGTTCAACCTTTTCCTCTACTGTCTCGATTCTTTTTTGTGCCTCTATCAATACAGACATGCCAATCTCATGTATTATTGAGTTTTTAACCCCCATAAATCCATTGTTATTATATGTGACACATGTGGGGTAAACGTCCCTTACGTTTTGGGCAATCAATCCAAACATTTTTTCGGTTGGGTTGTTGTTAAAATAAAATGTTGTCCATTGTAAACGTTGAAAATCATCCCAATGGCTCCGGGCATTTTCTACGCCATGTTTTAAACGGCCATCAGATACCAAAGATCCGTATGTATTTGTTGCGCTTCCAAATGTACCATTTGAATAAATTGCGGCCCTATCGCCTGAATTGTCAAAACAGAACAAAAATACATGGGATGTTGAATTAGGAGCCGCGCCGCTATATTCCATTGCCAGCATGCCCATTGAGGTTGCTGTTGATGTATTGGTGTTTTCAAATCGGGCAATATAACCGTTAGAAATAAGGTCATAACTCGCGCCCACATGCAATCGAGAGTCAGGTATTACGCCAACCCCAACATCGCCGTTTGTCTGAACTGCCACCCGTGTTGTACTGGCTCCAAAGTCATAAATGGCGAAAGTGTTATTAAATACTATTTCCCCAAGTCCCCAATCAGATCCAGAGTTATTCTCAAGCCTTATGCCCACCGTTGACCCAGCAGACGAATTGTAAATATGCAACGTCGATGCGGGACTTGCCGTTGCCAATCCCATACGCCCATTCGTGTCGAAGGTTGCGCGGGTTGTATTGTTGGTGGAGATTCCAAAATTGCCTGACGTTACTGTTCCAATGAGCATAGAATTGTCCGATGCCGTATATTGCAATGCTCCACCAAGCGTTGTTGTGTTCTCGTAAAAATAGACACCAGTTATTGCAGTTGTTGACGTTGTTCCTATGTAGGCGTATGTGTTGCCTGTTCCTTGAACGTGTAGGGGTGCGCTTGGCGAACTTGTGCCAATCCCCACGTTGCCCAATATATAAGAACCTGCGTTGCCTGTTAAATTCACCTTTACGGTTGAGCCTGTCTCATCATAAAGAAGTAATGACGGTTTTGTTGCAACACCATTCACATAAAGACCACCAACCAATGTGCCTGATGCGTTCTTTATGCTATACGCCCATTCGTCATAGGTTGAAACCTGAGATGTTACGCGACCTGTTGTTGATGCTGTCCCAATCCCCACGTTGCCTGTTGGAACCAAAACTGTGCCATCACCCTTGACGTGCAAAAAAACGGCAGAGTTGGCTTGATTTGCAACAACAAAAGCATCATCCAAAGAGTTTGTTCCACCCTGTATCCTCACACCATAGCTTGCGCCAACAGTAGCATCACCTTGATGGAACTCCGCCACATAATCACCAGCTATAGATTTTGTAACAGAGAGAGCATTGGTGGGCGAACTCGTCCCAATCCCCACTTTGCCAGATGAGTCAATGGTCATTCTCAGATTTTCCCCAGCAGTCCAGAACCCTAATGCATCTGGTCGGCTTGCATTTGTTGACCCCCCATAACTAATTCCACCGCGAAAACGGGATGATGGATTGGAAAATTGTATATATGCTTCTTCTGCTGTTGGGAAAAAGAACTGCTGAACCAATGAACCATTGTGTTCTAATATCAACTTGTCAATGGCGATCCAAGTTGGAGGCGATGCAAGTGTCGTTCCTTTTATGTAAGCGTTTGTTCCGTCATCGTAAAAAACCGAATTTCCCAACGCGCTTGAACTTGTCCACTTTGAGACATAATTCGTTGTGCCTGAACCTGTCACGGAACCACCGCCCGCGTTGGATACCCACGACAAATTGCCCGACCCGTCGGTGGACAACACATAGTTTGCCGTCCCGTCGGCGGCAGGCCACACGTAATCGACACCGCGCACCGAAATGGAGCCACCGAAACGCGCCCGATTTGTGGTGGCATCATATATTGAGTAAGCCGACCCCGACGTTGACGAAACGGCGGCAATGTATATGCCGTATGCGTTGCCCGTCGATGTAGACCGAACGCCCAAACCGTCGCCAACATGCAGCCCATAGGCATGGCCGCCACCACTCGTTTGGGTAACGCCAATGTTAAAAGCCGTGGCGTTGCCTGAGCCCGCGTTTGATAATGACGAAACCTCATGGCCAAACAGATGCCCCGACGAACCCGAAACCAAATTGCCCTCAAACAATCCAACAATCATGTTTGCGCTTGATTTGGCGTACATGCTCACATAATCGCCATAAACCTTTTGGGTTGTCGTGGCGTATGTCAAATCTTCGTCTGGATCTCCAAGCGTGGCGTATAGATAACGCATGGCTCCAGGTATTGACCCGGTATATTCTGCCAACAACGATGTTGTTTGGTGCGCCCCGTCGGTTACTTGTATACCCCATGTTCCGGGATTGCCGATACTTGCGCTGGGATCTTGCAAAACACCAATATCAATGCGTTTTGTCCCGCCCGTGTCGTATGCCTCAAGCCCTCGCGTGATCACCTCACCGCTAACCTGTGCGCCTGTTGTATCGAATATCTGAACATTATCATTAGAGGTTGAACCCGTTTTCAATACGCCCACTTGTATGTTGTCGGTTGCATAGGCCGTGGCTGCCGTCGTGGTGGTCTGTAACCCACTCGATGCGCTTGTGGGGTCAAAATACAGATAATAGACCGAGCCACCAGACAACCCGCTTATGGTTTGCGCGCCAATCGTATAGGCCAACGATGTGCCAACATATAATGTGCCACTCCCAACATCGAAAGAGGTTTGGCCCGTTGCTGTAAATGTTCCCGTAAATCTGGATGCCCGCGCCGAATTGCCCGCAATCTTATTTAGCCTGTTGGCAATGCTCAATGCGTTCTCGTTTGTGCGGTTGCCGTCAATCTCATCTTGGGCAATTTTGCGCCCCTGCTGGATGACCCGGCCAATACCTGGGGCCACCTGAGAAAAAGCCGCCGATGTGGATGTGTGGCTTGACAACTTGACGCGCAATTGTCGCCCATGGGAATCATACCCCAACGACAACACCCGCACAGATGCCGCCAAACTCATGCCCGGATCTATAACAGTTACCGTGTCACCAACGGACACATCATAAAATGGGTATTTGGTTGAATCTATCGCGTAAAGATCCAAGGCGTTTGGCAAATCATATTCCACCATGGGTGCGTCGTTTTCATCCAAATAATCAAACGCCATGCGGTATAATTCACGCGCCCCATTTTCGCGTACAAACTGGCGGGTCTGTTGTGTGCCTGTAAATGATACGGCGTCAACATAAAACTCTGCCGCACCGCCTGTGGCCTGTATGGTCAATTTTGCCGTGGCCCCTTCGATGGGCAAACCCTCCAACTCAACCGTCAACCAACCCGTCCCTGATGTGCCACCTTGGTTTTTGTATTCCACGGCCCCCGTTGATCCTGTCGTGGTTATTTTCACCAACACAGAACCCGATACCACATTTAGATTGACGGCGCATGAGTAATAATCTGAACTATCCAAAGACACATCATAATAGATCCCATGGGTATCACTTGCCGCCGTTACGTGTTGCGATGCACTACCATGTTGGATGTAATCAATACCTGTTTCCTCGGCCACCGTTGGTGTGCCTGTTTTTGTCCACCCGTCGTGCAATCCCGATGCATATGTGCCGTCCATAAAGCCCGGTGTTATGAGGGTGCGTATCTCCTCAAATTGTTGATCACGCACCACACCATCAAATGTGCCATAGGCGGCTTGACTTACCGCATCGGGTACAAAATCCAACTCATTGCCGCTTGCATCGGTGAACATAAACAGATCGCCCGCAGATACAGAGCCGGGTGTTGTTGACAACACAATGGTATCATCATCGCCAGAACTGCCCCGCGTGGTGTCGTTAATAGTAAATGAAGTACCCGCATCACCACCCGTCACCATCTTGATTTTATAGGTGTTGTATGTGTCATCTGAGGGTATGCATTTATTGCCCGCCACCGTAATGGTGGCCGTTGAGATAGAATAAACCTCAAACAATGCACCCTTGCACGTTGCTGGGGGCGAACCACCACCCACCGGATAAACCTTATTAACCACCTCGGCCCGTCGGAATCGTCGCGCCATACCGCTTGTGTTTATGCCATACTCAAACCGGGTATTATTTGAAGCGCCACGCGTTTTGAGGTCTATGGATTCGGGGCTTGTGCTTTCGTCAATCTCAATTTCCAGATCGGCCTTTTCCGCTATGCGCTGCATGCCTTCCAAAACTGTGGTATATGCAAAGTCCAACGCCTCAATAATTGTGGTGTCAGATTCGGCATTGCCCCCGCTTTTGATCTGAAACGCTGACGAATCCAACAACTCGGCAACAATCGTTTTGACTTGTATATTTTTAAATGGATGCCAACCCACATAAATCTCCCGCCCCATATCGGCCCAAATACGCGCACCCTCACATTGTAGGGCATGACGACCATCAATGCGGGATTCCTCAACCGAGGTCAACCGATACGTGCGTTTGTCTGTGCTGTCTGAGGCGTTGACCAATCGAATAAACGTATTCTCAGCAGTCACCAGGTTAAACTTATCAGCCTCAAACAACGCGGCCCTCAACGTATCTTCTACATTGAGGGTTTCGGATATTTCCCAAATGGCATCTTGCATAGATGCAACAATGGCCTTTGTGGAATCCAGAATAAACAAATCATATCGTTTCATTTATAAATACCGTTTTCGATAGTTTATTTTGATAGAACTTGCACTCTCACCCGATGGCAAATAGAAACATGTTTTTGGAGCCCGAACCAATGGCCAACCGTTCGTGTCCCAATTGCCAATATCATTGGTCTGTGTTAATGATGTGTTTATGTGTGTGGCCGTTCCGGTTTCAAAATCCAATACGACGCGTTCATTTGCGTTCAAACTGGCCAATCTTGCCTTGTTCACACTATGGGGCCGCACCAACTCGGGTGTCATCATATAACGGCGCACCGTGTCATCATCCAACTGAAAGGGCAACATGGCAATCTGGTTGTATTTACAAGCGGGGCGCAAACTGGCGGCTTGATCACCCAGGTATATAGTACCGCTTGTCCCGGTGATGCCCGTTGTTGTGGCGTTTGACGTTGCTGTGCCACCATCGACGTAGATTTTCATCCCATCGCCGCCATAACTAAACGCCAACCGGATATAATCACCCGCGCTATGTGTCGAAGCTGTCGATGTGTTGAGGGTTACGGGTGAGCCGCCTATTGCTTTTGTTAATGCCCAATCATCGTCGGAATCATCCCACCACAAATAAATTTTATTATTTGCGTCAATGTAATATTCAAAAAGAACCTGATCACCACCCGTTACATCAAAAGCGGGATTGATCCACAAAAACACCGTCCCCTCTGTGGGATTCTGTACGATTGAGCCAAACGATGTGGTAAACGTTCCCGCTTGGATGTATCGCCCACCGTTGAGGTCGCCGGGTTCAAATTGGTCGATGGGCGTTGTGGCGCCGCTTGTACCTGCAGCCGATGACCCGTCAATCTTCGTGTATGAAAGGTCGTAATCCAGATCGGCATAGAAAGAGCAATCGGTCATATAAAACGATGGTGTTGTGCTTGACCCCTCTATCTCGATGCGTGGCGCACAAGGGGCCGTCCCCGCGCTTAATACCTCAAATGATGGCCCCGTTGCCGTTGGTGTGGCATTTGTCGGGCTGTTGGCAATGGCAAAGGGTGTGAGGCGTAACAATGGCAAGGTGAAATTGGCGATGGTTTGGCCTGTTGGGTTGCTTCCAACAACCTGGGCCGTAAACCCTCCCGTGTAGACAACAGGAAAATACCGATCGGTATAGTCTGCCGTTTCCAACTTTAATGGGGTCACAATGTCGAATGCTGAACCGCGCAACGATACCGCCGACTGTTTGAACGTGTCCAGGTTGGTGCGCAACTCTGCAACCGAGCCCCCCGCCATTTGGCCCGATATGACAAAGGGTGATGGCCTGAACGCGCCCGTTGATGGAACCGCGACATGCCGAGAGGGTAACACATCAAACGGCACATCAACGGGCGACATGTTCAACTGTGGGGCCGATAATGTCACAATTCCAAAATCGTGGAGGTCACGCCCACCAATTTTCAATGTGAACGGCCATGCAGAATCTAAAAAGCTGGGTCGTGCCATGTGTTTTTCCCTATCCCGCAAACGTCAAAAGATTGCCCGAATTTATAGACATCAAAAATTTCATATCTGTTTGTACTGCCAACGATTGGCCCAATAGGTTGTTGCGCTCGGCATCCTGCGCCCGTTGGGTTTCCAACACCGCCAGTATGCTATTGGCCTGTGTTTCTGATATGGAGGTTGTTACCGAGTATGCGTTTGAGCCTGTCGAAACACCGCGCCCCGTCAATTCCTTACGGGCCAAATCTTGGAACTGCCCAACGGCTTCATCGCCAACATCTTGGAATTTTGAGTATTGGCCCAAATCACCATTGACAATGTTTTGCAATTCCTCGGTGCTTAATCCTGACAGATCGCCAGAAACCTTAGTGCCACCAAACAATCCCGCAATGCCTTGAAATATCCCAACAGCACCAGAAAACGCTTGCCCAGCTTGCCCAAACATTTGTAATGCAGGTAAAAACCTATCGGTGAGCCAACTTGGTTCTTTTCCACCTCCTGTAAGCCCATTTATCCCCGCACCCAAATTGGATACATTGCCAAAAAAACTGGTCATACCATTTAGTCCAACAGCACTAAACCCAAGGCTAATATTTGCAAACGATTTGGCAAACTCTGATTCCAAGGAAAGAGGTATATCATTCAAGTCCTCCTTGGCCCGTTTTGCCACCATCTTAAACCCTGCGTCCAAATCCTTCGTCATATCGCGTATCTGTGGCTCCATGTCGAAAGTTTGGCCATTGTTGAACGCCTCAAACATGCGAACCGTGGCCAATTCCTCTGGTGTGGATCGCTCCCGCAAGCCTTGATCCATATATTGTGCTTTATTGCTAAAACGAAATTGAGGCGTAACATCAAACAACCCCTCCCTTGCGTACGCATCCATAATACGTCTTTGATGCCCTGGCGTTAGAAGTCTGCTTAATTGATTTATGGGGTTAGCATTGGCAATGGCGATATTGATTTTTGCCGTTACCACCGCGACGTGGCTTGGTAATGCATCTATTATGTCCAAGAGCTTTCCAACTGGCCCGGCAAGGGCGTCGCCAATAGCCATACCCAAATTTTTGACTCGGGCATATACTTTGTCCATCTTTTCGCCAATGGTTGGTAATTGATCGCCCAATGTCTTACTTGCATCATTGGCCTTTTTCATTACAGCATTAAAAAAGGCAATTTTCTTTTGTGCGTCGGTGGCATTTTCTCCAAGCCCTGCATATGCCTCCTCAAGTTTTATCGTGATACCCAAGTTGTCCAAAATCAATGGAGACATGCGCCCAATACCTGTCACAAGGTCACCCAATGCGCTTGCGGCATCACGCCCTACGGCTCGCCCCAATCGGGTGGCCGTGATCGCCATGTTTTCCATTTGTCTTGCAGTAACCGGAATACCCAACAAAATGGCTTGGTTTACCTGTTTTAATAAATCGAGGTCAGACACGGCCCCACCGACTCCACGGCGTACCGCGCTTAAAATTTCACTCGAATTTTGCCCAATGGATTTGGCCAAACGTTGGCTCGATGCCTGAACCACTCGGAACGAATCCCCAAGTTTTACCAATTCAAATGCGGCAGAACTGACCGCCTTAACGGTTTGCACACTCAAATATGCCACCGCAGCCGTGCCAATCGCTTTGATTGATCCGGTCATGCCCTTGGATGATTTTTGTACCGACCTGTCGGCGTCCTCAAATTCCTTTTTGAACTTATCCGCGCCAGAAACGCCAAACATCACCTCTAATTTTTCACGAATCCCCGCCATCTTATTTTTCCTCGGGTTTTATAAAATGAATGGTCAACCGTCTAAACCAATGGGCATTCCTCAGCATATACAACGTCCCTCCCATCTCACGCCACACCACACAATCACCTGGGCGCAACACAACAGACCCCTCATGGGGGGCCGTCATCGTTATGGGTTGCCCCTTGGGGAAACATCGACGGGTAATATTTACAATCTCATATGTATCATGTGAGGGTTTGTTCATTGATTTTTACCATTGCCGCGCCTAATACCACAACATAGGCCCACGACATTTCCCATTTCATTTGTTGGGGAGTATACCCCGTGTTTTTAACTATGAGAGCAACCCACCGGGCTGTTGCGTCTTTTTTTTTTCATCACCACCAACATGACGCCCCAATATCGCGGTCAACAAATCGGTGGGATCATTGGCCTTTCGATGTTCATGCATTATTACCGTTTGCAACCCTATGGGCATCTGCAAAAACTCATCGACAGACAATTCTTGGTGCTTTTCCACATTATAGGGATCGGCAAACACGGCACAAAAAAAGGCGTATTTCGCACGTTGGATCTCCGTCAACGCTTTATTCACACGCTTACGACGCCACCGCAAAAAACGCCATCGTTTCAATATTCTGCGCTCGCCATTGCGCTCGGCATCAAGCCATTCCTGAAGTGCAATGTCTATGTGCCGTAACTGCCCCTCTGATTTGGAATACACATACACCGTCTTGCCTGACGGTAACAAAAACTCACCATGGGGCCGATCATAAACCACAGCAGACATCTTGGCCTCGATGTCGTTGTGTGCCGTTGGCCCAGAACCACCCGTGGGCGTCAAAATAAAATCATCAATTTCCTGTTCCGCATTCGGTGCATCTAAAACTTGGGTTGCCGCCATAGTCTAACGCCCCACATTGTTTGCAATTGTATAATTGTTTTTTTGCAATGCCATTGTCGGTGGCAAAATACCCCGACATAGGCGGCAAGATGTCCAATCTGGATCGGGTCTTGTATGCCCAATTGTTTAGCCACACACCCCAAGCCTCTGGTGTAGAACCAAACGCCTCGAGGCCGATATATTGACACCCCCACCCTCTCAAATCTTCAACAGATACACCGCCAACAATAACCACCTGGGCGGCTATGCGTTGCATTTCCACCACCAACCCGTCACGCTCGGCAACTCTGCCCAACGTATCGACACAAAACGCCGTGGAATATTCTTTGATCTTGTGGCGTTCGCTTGGCGGGAACGGCAACCGCGCCCCATCTATTTTGCATTGGCGCACAAAGATGTCGTTTTTAAAATTCTCGCGTACCTCTGATGGGATCCTGTCATCAATGCCAACATACTGCCCGCGAAAGTCCATGCGCTTGAGCCATCGCCACATGCCCGTGTATGGGTTATTGCACCCAACATCTAAAACGGGGGCATATTGACACAAGCCCATAACGCCATAATCAATGGCGGCATGGGCGGCAAAAACGTGTTTACGCAGTATCGGCGTTGCCACTTCCCTTTTTGGTGCGCTTATCAACATTTTCCTGTGGCCTTTTGGCTTTGGATTGCTCAATGACTGTGGCGATGGTGTCGGCATCGTCTGGATCAAATACATAAGACCCAAGCTGAACAACGCCCCCCTCTAACGCCATCAATGGCAAGCCTGACTTTGTGTACTGTGCCATGGTAATAACCTCATAAAACAAAAAAGGGCGGGGCATCAACCCCGCCCATTATTTTAGGTGTAATCGTCGGTTACTGTTGCCAATAACTCGGTGCTTGCCGTGTCGCCAAGCGCGATAAATTCAAAACTCAACACTTGGTTGGTGTCTCCCGTTGTTGCCTTGGGGATTGAATAACTACCCGACCCCGTGTTGAGGGCTTTGGGTATTGATATAACCCGCGTTTCTGCATCGGGTGTGGTTGACGCCGTTGATGCACTCGGGGCAAATGTCTTGACGGTCACCGCGACGGTGGAGCCCATATCATCATCAATGGTCAAAACACCCGTTGCCGCCGCGTCACCATCCCAAGCATATTGCAAATGCGCTTGTAAAATTTCACGCGCCGAAAACGTCAATGTGGCATCTTTTGCCGTTGCTGTGTGTTTGATTTTGGTAAGAGAACCTTTTACGAATGCATACTCTCGAGGTACTTCAAAGTTTATGTCACCCTCGAGCCACCCGACGGTTGTCCCCGCCAAGGTTACAACGCTTGAATTTGTTGGGGCGAATCCTAACTCGACGTTATTTAATGCGCCCGCCGATCCTGCGGCCATGATAAACCTCCACGGTTAATCTATTGTTGGAGTAAATGTTATTTCTATTTCGCATGTGGTCGCCGCCGCCCCGCGTAAAACGTTGTTGATGACGCCGCCATCCGTCAACGTTGCGACATTCGTTATTTTGACACTGTCAGCAAATGCCCCCTCCAAATCCGTCGTCACATCTGACAACTGTTTGTCGGGTCTGTTTTGCTGTCTTAACAATCGTTCTATTCGTGCGGCAATGCGTTTGGCCAATTGTTTGGCCAACGTTAAACTGACATTGCCCGATGTGGTTGTGATAATGAGAGCCGAATATGTTGCCGTTTGCATTTTTGATAGGGGGTTGATCTCTTGGCCAGCATGCACCACTTCAACAGCAATGGCGGGTAATTCATTGTCGTTATATTCTGCCGATGTCTCGCGGGTTTCAGATTCAAACGTTTGTATACCCAACGCGCCACCATTCAAAACACTGTCACCCTCTAATGTTTCAATGATATGCTCGGCAATCACGTTGTATGTGTCCCACGATGAAAACGCCGACATCAGACCGCCCCCGTTACATATTTCCTTAAAATGTCCAATAAAACTGCGGAGTCTTTACGTGTAAAAAACAGAAATGGGCGCATGGCATTTTGTGTGGCTGCATAATTGACACCTTGTGGCCCCAATCGGGCTTGGTATCTCTCCATACGAACCACCAACGCGGCGCGGGATCTCATGGTCATGGTATCTTGCATGAGTGCATCACCTTTGGCAATGCGTTGGCCTGATGGCCGTTTACGCCCCTTGACCTTACCACGGCCCCTTAATTTCGAAACGCCACCCCATGCGGGAACGGTCACACCATCGGTCTTGCGGGTGTATTGAGGCGCGAAATATCGCCACGTAACACCTCGGTATCTGCCACCCGTTCGCAATTGATCAAACGTGTTGTCTGTTTGAACACGCATGTATTGTGCGAAACGCTCAAATGGTGATCTGAAACCGTCGGGCAATTTGCTAAGACGCGCCAGCGCCTCACGCAATCCCTTGTCACGCACCACGATGGTGTTTGAGATTGCCATTTATCCGCGCACCAATCGCGCCACACCGGGTGTAAATTGGCCCAACTCATCGCGGGCATCAGGATAAAACACAAAGGGGTTGGCCCGAGCCACACCGTTTGTTATCTGCAAAATATCTTTTGCCCGGTTGAGTGCTTCCAATGCGGCATCGTCAAGCGGGTTGTTTCTCAATATCTGATACGCAATAGAAATGGCATACCATTTGGCGGCTTGGCGTACCACATAGGGTGTGCCAAATCGCAATGGTGTGTCATCCATAATATCAGCCATCGCACCCGTTGCATTTGTCGATTCAACACCGGGGTTGAAATTTTCCACATACCGAAATGTCAATGTGGGGCTTGAATACGCTGTAACCTTATACCAACCATTATGCCCTTCGGGTTGGAAAAAATCACCCGCCACCGGATCACCCGAGCCACCATCAATGCCCGCCGTGGTGTCGCCTGAGTCCACCTCTGAATTTATGAGCCAATCAGTCGGATCATTAGAACCAACGGGCGGGAATGGAGCCGATGACGCATACACAGAGTCCACCCAATCACGGGAGGGCAATCTCAACCGGGTGTTACGTGCCGCCTCTGTGGCGATCTGTGACCCCGTCAACGAGGGCAAAAGGTCGGTAATGTCTGCGTCTGTGCAATAGTATGATGCCATGGGTTACCTATTCGGCGGCGACTTCTTTTGGTTGTTCGGGCTTTGGATCTGCAACGGGCTTGCCGTGTTCTTTCTCGTCATAATCCGATGCGTTGATGACTTTTGTACCTTTGCCATCTTTTATTCGGATTGTTGGAATTGCGGGCATAAAAACCTACCTGTTAAAAATTAAAATTTTAATATGCGGGAATGTTGTGCCATAACACCCCCGCATATTCTCCCAAAAACAATCTATTAGCCCATGATACGGGCGGCCAACTCAGCGCGAACGGTTTTAACGCCATACAAGACATCCCACTCCCAACGGGTTTGTTTGTATTGGCGTGATACCTCGAGGCGCAATGTCAGGCCAGAAAGAGGATCAACAAAAGATTGAGTCATGACGCCCAATGAGGGGTCAACGGTTTCAAACGGTGCTGTGGCAAGTGCGAATGCCCCACGTTGAAAAGCCAAGTTTGGTGTGTGAGAGGCAACAAATGTGACTGCTGCATTGTCGGCCCATGCCACCTTGGCGGCTGGGGCAAATGATACGGCGGCAAGCGCATTGCCTGATGCTGTGGCATTGGCGGTCACAACATATTGCTGTGTGTCTCCGGCAACGGTGAAGACGTCACCCACAACAACAGTACCCGTCAATGACGTTGCATCCATAGGAACGGATGTATCACCAACGGCAACTGATGCGTTGTTGATAAGTGGGGAACCCGTCAACGTGCCACGAGTAAACGATGGAACGCCTTGATTCAACACCCAATTTGCGCCCAATTTGCGCCCAATCTCACCCTCAATAATCACACCGGGGTCACCGGATGCGTACAGGCTTTGAAAGGCCGACAAATTGACGGCGTTGGCCTCTGCGTCTGCATCCAACACAATGGTGCGGTCATTCATAGGGGCCAAGTTTTGGTTGAGCAACTTACGTGCGCCAGTAGTCCAAGCGGCGGCGTTCGATGCAAACGGGGTTGTACCTGCTGTACCTGATGCGCTGTAAACATCTTTATACAGCAATAAAAGGTCATCATCCACTTGCTTGACCACGGCATCCAAAGATGCCTCGGCGGCGGCGGGGAAAAAGTTCATGTCTTTGTCAACGCGGGTCATGTCTTGGTCAGACATTTGAAAATCAGAGCCATACCATTTGTCCAACGTAATTGCCACGGTTGTTGCTGTGGTATCGGTGTTGGAGGGGTATGCATTTGATGCGGTGATGGCCGAGGCGGTTGCCGTGGGTGGGATTTCCACATCAACGGTTTTGCCTTTTTGGCCGGGTGTCAATGAATAACCCGTGGTTACATAACGGGCCATGTGAGAACGGCGGCGCAACACGCCAACGGCGCGGGCCACAAGTTGTGTCATTACTGCGGGAATTGTGTTTGCCATGCTGTTTATACCTCGATATTAAAGGGTTTTATGACCCCTCTATGACAACCTCGCCTTTTTGTATTGCTTCGGCATATTGTCCAATCAAAACGGGGTCATTGGGAATGACTTTTACGCCCCTGGCGTTCATCTGTGAACCGCCCCCCGACCCCGCCGAGGTTTGAAAATAAAACGGTTTCTCATGTAACATTGATTTAAAATACTCACCCATTGCCATGGGCTCACCCGGCTTTTCTTTTGACAAGACCACTTCGCCATTTTGCACCAACGTTGGCGTCCCTTCGCGCAATTCCCAATTGCCAGATGCCAAGCGTACCACATCGTCCATCGCTTCGGGTCGAACACCCGCATTGGCGGCGGCGGTCTTGAGTGTGTCGGTCACCTTTGTTGCCACCAATTCACCGCGTGTTTTGGTCAACTCGGTATTGATGGCGTCTAATTGTTTTTGATATGTTGAACGTTCGGATGCCAAGCGTTCGTTTAAAAGGGTTTCTACATCGCCCTTTTCAATCAATTCTTTGTCACGTTTTTGGCGTTCCAACTCGGTCAACTCACGGTATTTTTCTGGATCAACACCGTCATAGTTTTTTAATTTGGTTTGTAATTCTTCGGCTTGCTTCTTGAGAGAAATGTTGTTTTCTCTAAACTCTTTAATCCGGTCATTGCCATCGTGGGCCAAAACAAATGACCCATTTTCTTCAACGTAATGCTCACGCAATGGTTCGGGTACTGCTTCCAACGAATCAACAACGGTCTTTAGTGCCATGCTACGTTTCCCCCTGGGAATGTTGCCCAACGCCGTTGGGCTAATAAAAAAGGTCGTCGGGTAGCAACGTGACGGGGTAGCGTCACATTGTCGTTCTACCCAACGACCATGATCCGATTTAAGGTGTTATATTATCCACACATTTAACGATCAAACCAACTTTTTTGTCCACCAATCAAAACAGATCGGCACATATGAAAGGGGTTCAATCGTGGAGGTCGGCCAAATTCTGACCTATCCCACTCTGCCAATGTCTTGGCCCCGCTTGTTGATGCTCTCATGCAAATATCTGTTGTCCTGCTGTCTCTTGGGTTGCTGTTGATATAAACAGCCTCACCACCCAATGCCCGCGTTGCGATTACCTCATGGGTTTTGTTCGCCACCCTCGCCATTTCAACACGCGCAATGGTGTTGGCCCGTTGCCTTATGGACCGGGTAAAGATACGGCCCGATTCCGTCTTGATCTTGATGGGTTTGATACGGCCTGATTGTATCAGCCGGCCCGCCAAACTGTCGGGGCCACCCTGAACGGGTATACCATCAATGACGGCATCGAGCATTTCACGCCTGAAATAATCGCTTACATCATCGCCCACAACATTCATGATCTTGTATGTGTTTTGGAATCCCACCTCGATCACGGCCTTTTGTGCCACCGTCACATTGTTGAACGCAGCCGCCACCAAATCACCACTCAAAAAATCTACATCGAGATTGACCCGCGCCAGATCGCGCCCCGCGTTGAACGCCTCGGGAATGGCCTTTTTCGCCCAATCCTTACCTGGGCGCACAATGGCGGCCTGTATTTCGATGTTCAAATCATCAACAATAGATTGTGCCGTTGCAACATTCTCGGGGATCTGTGCGATTGTACCATTGCCTGAGAGCGCAAACCGTTCAAACTGTGCCTCAATACTGGCAAGGCGCTTTTCTGCCCTTGCAAATATGCGCTCCAACCGCTTGGCGGCATCATCAATAACGCCATCCTCGATCTCGTCACGCATATCATGCATGCGCTTTATCATGGTTTGTACTGAGGGCATTATCCACCTATGTTGTTGACTGCTGCGGCAATCTCGGCGTTATCCTCGGGCGTGGTGTTGCCTCGGTTGGTGTCCAATGCCCCACCCTCGTTGTCAATGCCCTCTTTTTCTTCCTTCACATCAATATCTGGGCGCGTGAGATCGCCACGTTGCAAATTGTAATAATACGTTTCGTATGAGATCCCGCCCGCTTGCAATGCCTGGGTCAATGCCGTCAACTCTTGTGGCGGCAATGTTGTTTCTATCACATCGCGGTTGATTTCCAAAATAACATCGTCTTGATTGCCACCACCCCACCAAACCATCCACCCCAACAAATCTTGCAAGCCCGCCTCAATCGCATTGATCATGCCTTGTACTGTGGCGGCCTCACCCGCTTGGCGCAAGCGCACCGTGTCGGCTGCTTCAACACCTCGCGGTTGACTTTCTAATACTCGCGCACCCAATGTGGCCATGCGCTTTTCTTTTTGCTCAACTGCCGTTTCTAATGCCCGCAAGCCTTGCCCGGTAAACTCGAGCATGCCCGCTTTGGCGTTCGGGTCATCGCTAACCCACGCGACGTTTGCACCAATACGCAAAGTTGTGGAAGCGGGGAATCCTGCCACCCATGGGGTTGGCAATGCTGTATAATGGCGGCCATGCTCAAGGTCTGCACTTGTGCGGTAATGGCTCAAATTGGCATGGGCCAGATCCAAAAGGGGCGGTTTCTGCACATCGGGCGTCAATGTGGTCACATTAATAAACCGGAAAGGTATGCGCTCTAAAGCAACACCCAGCCGACGCGGGATCGTTTCGGAAACCATCACCCATTTATCTTTGCCCACTTCATCTTTGTTTTTTTGCCATACACGCACAATCAAAATATCGTTTTCCAATTCCATTACTCTAAACTGGTCGGTCTGGTCTGCCTGGTATTGGTCATCGCCCGCCACATCGACGGTTTCAGCAATAACCACCATGTCCATAATATATCTGCCATGCTTAAACGACCACCGAGAGCGCCAATTTATAATGTTTTCGGCGGTAACCATCACGGCGTATGGCCTCAATGGTAAATCTGCCGCACCCTCCGTGGGCATATCGGCATAAACACCCACGCGCCCAACTGTCAACACCTCATCAAACACATTGCGGGCAAACACATTAAATGGCAAACCCTCAAGGGTTATATCATCGACATAGTCGGCATATTGTTCGGGCAATTCAACGGTTGGGTGGCGCCGAAACACCGCACCCGCAATGCCCTGGACGGTACGCGCAAATGCCCCGTAAAAGTCTGCCCGCCGTTTATATGCTTCATATTCGGTGGCGTCTTGCCCTGACAATTTGGGCAAATACTCAATGCCCTTTTCTTTTACCTGATCCGTCCCCGATGCTACGTCACGGCACATTGTCCATTGTTTTTTTCGGGCGGTATATTGATCGTGCTTGGAATCAATTGGCATCGTTTTTCTCTTTGTTTAATATGCGGGTTTCATATCTCCGCATAAAATCCTCGAACGCTTTTGTGTGATCTTTGAGCATTTCAAAAGAACGTTTTTGTTCCTTCAATATTTCCGCATTCATGGCGGCAACATTTCCCAATATCACCACGGTTTCGGATAGGGTTTTTGATACATCATATATTATTCTGGCGTTTTGCTCGTTGTAATCATATCCCCCATGTGGCCTTGGGGGTGGATCGGGTTTGTGTTTGGATTTTAAATCTAAATATTGACTAATCAATTTGTATGCAATCCCAAATATCATCGCCAACAAACCAATAGCACCCGCCTGTAATATTGCGGGCAAAATTTCGGTGGATGTCATTCAAAAAACCTTTTTAATTTTTCTGTTTTTCTTTTTACATCTTTTATTATGGATTGGTTTATAGATTGTAATAAAACAAGAGATAATGATTGTACATCTTGCATTATGTCGTCTTTTAATAACAAAAATTGCATGTCATACTTATCCATGCGTTTGTTTACTTCGTCTTGCTCACAACCCGTCATGACTATAACAACGGCCAAATCATTCCAATTATTCGATGACACCCACTCAAACGTTTCGTCTATCCCATGCGGGGGCAATATCAAATCCAACAAGATGCAATCATATTTGTTTGTGGACAATTCGGCCTGTGCTTCGGGCAAACTACTAACCCGAGTCGGTGAAAATTTAAAAGTGTTGGATGATTTACAAAGTGAGATTTCTATTATTCGGGCTGTGACGTTATCATCCTCAACGATCAAAACAGGCACGTTCATTATACGCCCACCAATTTTCTTTCTGATACATTCCTACTGCTCAAAATGAGCTCATGCATTGTATAAACCATTGCGTCCAAACGGTTTGGCGATTCCTCGCCCGTGTTTGGGATCCAACTTATCAATTCACCCTCTAATTGTGGCAAGTCATTGGCATGCGTTATGCGGTTCTGCTCATAAAGGGCCGCCACGGGTTCGGCTCTGGCCTGTTTTGACCGCTTGGCGTGTACCAACTTTACCGGGGCGTTTCGGTCAATGGTTCGTATCGTGTGCGCCACCATTTCACCACCCTGATTAGATTCTGCAACAATGCAATCGGCTTTCAGATCGTGATACAAACCCAATGCAGCCCTTGCCCATCCATCCGGTGTGTATCTTCCGCTTGAATCTGCTAAAACATGGCCATGCTCCTTAAAATCGACGCCCGACGCAATTATGCCCGTTTCGTCTGAGTCTGGATTTGATGTTGTTGCGGGATCTACCCCCACAACAATGCGCCTTAAATCGAGGTTGCCCGTGTCTGTCTTTGGCGGCTGTTGCTTGCGAATCCATGCCCTTAACCATAACGCGCCCTCGATCTCGTCGAGCAATTCGGCATGAATCTCTTGGCGGCCAAGGGTTGTACCTTCATAACGCGACAATATCGCATCCCGAAACGTTGGGGCCAGATTGTGCAAATTGTCGTATGTGGAGCCCGTTGTTGTGACAGTGTTCTCACGGCCCAATATTTCACGTATCAGTTTTAGGGGTTTTGGTGTGGTCGTTATGCAGATGCGGGGATCTTGCCCGAGGCGCACACCAAATTGCAGCATGTCCCATGTTTCTTGGAGGTACATCCACGCGGCTTTTTCGTCACACCATGCATCTGTGTGTTGTGGCCCGCGTAACTCATCGGGCTTATAACTCGAATATGTGGTTGCAATGCACCCGTTGGGCCATGTCAAGCGTCTTTTCGATGGTTCATACAATGGCCGGAACCATGGGGGCGATTTCTTCAATATTCCAGATTCGCCTTCAATCATCACATCCCGCACATCACCAGGCGTTCGGCCCACCAATGCAATACGGCCATTACTCCCGCGTTTTTCTGCCGTTTCAATCGCCCATTGGGCGCCTGTACGTGTTTTCCCAAACCCACGGCCCGCCAATATCATCCACACGGCCCAATCACCTTGGGGTGTTGCCTGGTTGGGTCTGCGCCAAAAATCCCAATCATACAGGAACGCCAACGCTTGTGCATCTGTTAGGTTGTCAATGAACGCTTTTCTTTTTTTGGCATCGAGGGCTTTAAACTTCTGCGCCGCCGAGTAATTCGCCAAGCATAACTTTTGCGTCGTCAATTTCTATTTTCCCCATGTGTTCTACTTGGGTTTTTTCCGCAAATCGTTCTTTTCTGTAGCCTTTTAGCAAAAATATTAACAATGTGTCGCTCGGGTCTTTTTGTCGCATTGCCCGACGCCATGCGGTTTCTTCCAAATTATCAACGGCGTTTTGGTATGCGTTGTCCCATTCTTCGGAAAATTCGGCATCCTCTTTCTTCCATTCGTATGCCAATGTTCTGCCAATTGCCGCGGCCTTGCATGCTTTACTTACATTTGGCACACCCGTTGATAACGATTTAAGGAATTTTTCTTTTTTTGTTGGTGTCCGTTTTGTTCTATTCGCCATAGCCTATTGCCCCGCAATAAAAAAGCCCAATGTGTGGTATATATTATCCACACATTGGGCAAAAATAACAACCGATGGGGTCTTGGATCGTGCTGGGGGCTGAATTGCCACCATCAATCTATTGCTTGGCCCAATGCCTCAAATGCCTTAACCGTTGATCGTTGCTCTGGTGTCATCATTGCTTACCCTCCAATTTCTTCACCACATAACTATTACGCCCTGTCAATATCCGCGCAATGTCACCCTTTATCTTGCGCTCAGTGTATTGGGGCCTGGGATTAGCCATTGCCATTGCCCTCCGCGAGTGCATTACCTGCGATATTCCACAGTTCTTCAGCTAGGTCATCATCAACATCATACGTTTTTCTATGCACTTTCTCCAATGCCCCACGCAACCGTGCCACCTCTGCCTCTACACTCATTCTTGCTGTGCGCTCCATTTTAAAATGTCGCGCCCAATCATTGGACGAT
>Ga0099850_1000135_pt1 | contig 30500 bp, 55 predicted proteins | sample CB_VirMetaG_5_FD_79182 | JGI IMG/M metagenome (GOLD analysis project Ga0099850, IMG submission 79182) | Freshwater to marine saline gradient viral communities from Chesapeake Bay - CB_1508_1D Viral MetaG | ecosystem: Environmental > Aquatic > Marine > Coastal | place: USA: Chesapeake Bay... | reverse complement strand
GCCGCTTGACGTTCTGGTCGCCTCGCAGCTTCATCGTTGGCCAGTGTCGCCTGTACCAAGACGACTCGACGATCGTGCGGGTCCGCAATGCGTCACGGTCAGACAAGTCCTGTCCGTACGTGCAGCACAGGAAGCGGGCGGACGGGAACCTCGTCCAAGTCCATGCGTTCCACATGACAGAGACCAGCAGCGACTTCATGCAGCCAGGCGGAACATTGATGAGGAGCCGCTTGAACTCTGGCCATGTAATCGGCGGCAGATCATCGAACGGATCGTCGTGACGCTTGAACTGTTGAATCGTCAGCGCCTGCAGATGAGCACATATCGCTTCAATGTGCCAGTTGCTGGAGAATGGCTTGTCTTCGAGGATCGGCCATGCAGTTTCAGAGAAGTCAAACAGCGACACTTCGCAAAGGTGCCTTTCGGCCTCTTCGATCAGATCGCTCGTTATTTCCATCGCGTCAGTCGCCATCAATCAATATCCACGACCTCGTCGTAGTAGTCAATGAACGCCGCATAGACAGGACCGCTCGGCAGCGCGAACGCTCGGATCGTTACCTCCACATGCCGATCGCCAGCGGGCGTCGTTGCAATGCAGACAGTCTTCAATACCTTTCCGACCATGTCCGGATGCTTTCCACTTCCAAACAGACGCTCGTGCATCGCAATGTGCTCTTCAGGGAGAATCCCTATTGCAGTCAGCTCAGTGCCAACTGCATCGCTTCGAGTGATGCCAAACATCTTCTCGGCGCCGCGATTCCACTCGGCGATGATCCCGTCCGAGTCTCGCACGACAACGACAGCAGTTGGCACGTTTGACACTACTTCAAGCCACATAGCCGCTCGACGATGGCTGTCTAGCTGGCGAGACCGCTCGCTGCCAGCCCAGAACGTGGCAGCGCAGGCAATGGTCAAGCCAATCACCAGCACTACCGTCGTCGCCCACCCGTCAATTATCGCTTTCATCTTCAGACTCTCCCTCGTCTTTCAGCCGTATGACAATCGAGGCTCGACCTTTCAGCCATGCAAGCACGAACTCAATCAGGCCAGCCCCGCCAAGGCCAACGAGGCCAGAGGTGCCAATCAGCAGGTACGGGTTCGATTTCATCCACTCAGCAGAGACCATGCCATAGCAAAACCCGAAGACTCCAGCGTACAGCGTCAGGCTCGATGCCTCACGCCAATTCACGAGCGGCTTGATCCGCATGGCCCTGGACAGGCCAGCAAGCGCGCTGACGGCTGCACACATCAATGCCACTATCAGAGGGTCCTGAAACATTCTTGCCCCTTTTCATGCCCGGTCTGTCTCTCATTTTGCAATTACAATGTCAGCGGGCAGTACCGGCCGCAGTGGTGGCACTCACTGCGGCCGGTTGTCTTCCCTACTCGCTTTCGCTAGATCGTGGCGAGCAAGCTTGCTTCATCAGGCAAGAGATCAGGCATGGCCCGAACTTCTTCAATGCCCAGCACGACACAGGGACCGCGACGTGCCGCAATAACGAGGCCGCAAATTGCATCGGTAACAGCCAAATGCCTTTCCTCCGGATCGGACGGCAAGTCAAACTCAGTCTCGCCGCCCCAACCAGAAATGCGGGCGATAGTCGCATCGCCCAATCGTTCGCACCCAAAACCCCAACTGGTGTCTCCGGACTCCAGCAACTGAACTTGGTCTCGCGTAAGCATAACAATACCCCAAGCAAAAGTCGCCATCCATGGGGATTTACAAAGCAGGAAGCTCCGCTGCTGCCACTACAAGTCGATTTTCGTCACGAAGCTTTCTCGGCAGTAATCAATTGGGATTCTTTCGTAGCGACCCTGGTCAAACATGCGAATGACGCAGGTCCATTCGTCAGACCACAGGCTGTAAGCCTCCTTTGCGAGGCTGCGCGGCGCTGCAATCGACCATCCGTCCTTTCGCACGAACACCAAAGTCCCTTCGTCAGACCACCGCACGCCGTACTGCATGGCAGCAATCTCAGGTGGCACTGACAGCGTCGCGAGTTCTTCGGGGTTGCTTCCGATCGCCCTGGTGATCCTGATGAGTACGCGGTCAGGTGGAAATGCTGATGCAGTCCGCTCCTTAACGGTGCCGCAAGTGATGAACTGCCTCGGCTTGCCGTCAGCCAACTCGCCAACCGGCAGTGGCGACTTGGGCCGCATGGACCCGGCTGCTTCACGCGAGTCCGCTTCCGCCATCCTGGCCGCTCTATCGCGAGCGTCTCCCGGCTGAGGGGCCTCAGTAGTCTCTTCAACCTCATGCGGAGCCACTACCGTCCGCACAGTAAGCAAATCACGCCTCGTCGCCTCAGTGCTGAACAGCAGTATCTCCAGGTTCCAGTGATTCATCCAAGCAGGGCCAAGGTCCGCATCCCATTCAAGCTCAACTACCATTCTCGCTTTCGCCATCGCTAGTGCTCCTAAGTGAAAAACTTGATAACCACAGCCACGCCAATCAACACCACCAACGCAACGGCCGCACAGGCAACCTCGCGCAGTTCATCCGACGTCATGTCGAACCTCCCTGAACTTAAAATCAAATCGCCCGACTAAGGACACGCACTAAAGTCAATCGTCGCCATCTTCATCCGCGTCCGGATCATCCGCCTCTCCGTTCATGTCGTCCTCGGACACTTCATGTCGCCCGACGTCAGCAATGAACTCAGGGTCGTCGCTCGCGTCATGGTCGTCAGGCAGCTCGTCAACAACGTGCCCATTGCCATTGCCATTGCCATTGCCGTCCTGACCCTCCTCGACGAACTGCCCGTCAATCGACGGCATCGACGGCAGTCTCGGAGTGTCCTGCAGCGACGTCAGCTTGTCTTTCAGCTTCGCAAGCATCCGAAGCTCTTCCACTGACAGCTTGGTTACGTCAACACGGGCCTTCTCGCGCACTGTCAGCTTGGCCTCGACTTGCACTGGAGCGTCCAGTCCAAGCAGCTTGTCAATGCGCTCCTGCGCCCTGATCCGCTCTTTCCAGCCAACGGCCTTGTTGCCCACTATCATCTTGTAGAACGCAAAGCTCCCAGCTACCAAGTCTTCGCGCGGTACGCCAATGACCTCTCGCATCCGCTGCCGAGCAATGCCCATGTATCGCTGGGCAGTGACCTCGGAGACCTTGAACCGAGCAGCGACAGTGCGGCGAACCTCGCCACTGCCCCAGCCAATGGACATCAGGTGGCGGCATATCTCAACGCGCTTCTCGACCTCTTCCTTTGAGGTATGCTCCCGCTCACGGTGCGGCTTTCCAGGGCGACTCGGCTTGCCATCGCTAATCATCAGACGCCTCCACTACATAAGGCAGTGCTTGGTTCCGCAGCTTCCGCAGACGACAACGTCGCCCTTGGCATCGCCTTTCTCTTCATTGACCTCTCCGCACTCTTCGCATGTCCAATGCGTGTGCAGTTCGCCAATGACGTCAATCGGCTCCCTGTCCTCTTCGGACTCTGTTCGATCTTCGTCAGCCATCGCAACCTCCAGTCGTCTCAGTAATGAGACAGAAAATCCGGCCGGGCAGCGAGTACAACGCAGGGGAATGAGCGCCCCGCTGCCCGACCGGAGAAACAAACTACGTCTTGTCAGAGCACTGGACGCTTTCCGGCTCCGCTGCCGGGATCGGCGTCAGGTCGATGTAGCACTCCTGCCCCTCGACCAGCTTGCCCCAGGCATTGGGGTTGTCAATGTGCATCGTCAGTTGAAGCGACGGGGTGTACTTGGCCCACTCCGCGTTCTCAGGCGTGTCGGCAGTGACAGCCTCAAGAGTGATTGCCTCAGCGTACTTCTCGCCGACAGTGGTGTTCTGATCCTCAACTCCAACGACCTCTGCCTTTGCTCGAATCATGTCCTCGGACCTCCAAAAAAAATGACCTCGTTCAACACCGCCGAATTCTCGGCACTTTTCAACTCTTTTTACCCCTCCACTGGCGAACGCCTGATGCAAGACCTCAGATCGCTCAGATAGCTCAGATAGCTCAGGTCATCCACCAAATAGGGGGTCGCCGCTGATCTTGCCCTCTCCCTCCCCCTGGCTGGCCCCTTCCTGACTGGCATGACTGTCACTGGGCTGTCCGATGCCAGCGAGCGGAGCATCCAGGTACGCATCTCCGGACGCCTCGATGAATGCCCTTGTGACCGCAGCCTTGTGCTCAAGCCATCGGTCGGGCGGCATGTGATGCGGCGGATGCAGTGCCCGGCATACCCTTTCCAGTCGCTTTCCTTTCAGATCGACTCCCGCCATGTCCATCAGCTCTTCGGCTCCTTCCATTGGCTCTCCCTGGAGTTCCGTTCCAAGTAGCAGCTTCATCAGGGAGTGGGCGAGCTTGCGACGGTCTATCGCGTAGTACTGGCAACGGCCGCACTCGACTACGTCCTTCAACGGGGACATGCTCGTTGCCTGTTCAAGGTACTTGGATTGCACTCCGCACAGCCTTGCCATCTCCTTCAGCGCGGCGAGCGGCTTACCTTCCCTGCCAGACCACATATTGAGGAACAGTTCTGACAGGCTGGCAACGCGGAGGGTGCCATTGACGTAGTCAACCGTCTGCGGCGAAGGCGGCTTGAGCTTCACTACCTTCCCATCGCCAATTGCGGCAATCGCACCCGTGTTGAATCCGAACAGTTCGCAGAGCGATACGAACGCCTTGGCATCGAGCGACTCGCTGGACTGAACCATGGCCCTCATGGCCTCAAAGACTTCATTCCTGCTGACTGAAACCATTGGCTGAGGCGGTTCACTGCCTTCGCCTTCCGCCTTGCCCCTGTCCTCAAGGGGCAGGCCGGAACTCGATACGTCCCCTGTCCCGCTGACCAGTGCAATGAGCCGCTTCGTTCCGCACTCCCGCAGCTCTCCGAACTTATAGCCAGTGCTGCCCTTTAGCATCGTGTGCAGCTCGGCAACTGCCTCGGCCTCGGTCCCGGCGTTCGCCACGATAATGAAATACATGTTCTTCATCTCAATTCTACCTTTCGCCTTGCCATCGCTATCGAATCAGACTACATCGCTCATCGGCCGCACTTCGTACTTGAACTTGTAAGCGCTGTCGATGCCGTCAAGCTTCTTGGAGCAGTAGTAATGCGCGCCAACATTCCGCAGGAACAACTGCGCTCCGACGTTCCTCTCGTGAACCCAGAACGTGACCACAGGCGACTTGCCACTGACCTTGCTGAAAAGCCTGGAGACAATCGCCCGCCCGACCCCGGCCCTTCGGTGCTTCGGTGCAACGGCCAGCTCAATGACGACGATGCCGCCACTTCCCCGCCCGTACAAGACGAACCCTACGCACTTGCCCCCTATCCTGGCGACAAGCCGAAAGTGGGCAGCCGGAGCCTCTCTGCCACTGCTGATAAGACCATTCAATGCACGGGCAAGCTCAAGTTCCCCGCACTCCTTCTTGATCCGAACCATGCCTTCAAAGTCGCAGCCAGTCGGCTTTACGACAACGACTTCACTCGCCTTCGCCTTCGTGTTGAACCTCATGTGATTCTCCTAGCAGTTTACGCAGTCACCACCTAGACGCATCCTGACCGTGTCAGACCTCAAGTATAGCGGATGCTTCGGCTCCCCTCCTTTCGTCACTCCAAGATGATACACAAACTTCGTTGGCAGCATGTCGAGAACCTTGCTGCTCCTCTCGCGATACGACCCATGCGATCCCCAGCAGGCAACCGTCTCAGGGACAGCCCCTGTGACTTGGATCAATGCCGCGCTGTTGCCAGGGCCGACAGGGTCGTGCTGGCGCTTCATGTCCTTGGGGTCAGTTGCCCGATACCCGAACAGATTCAGCATGTACATGCCGCCGAATCCCCATCGCTTGGCGAAGTTGATGCAACGCCGAACCGTCGGATCATCGACCGTCTCGTCGGCAGTGCTCGGATTCAAGCCAATGAACGCTATCATCCTGAGGTCGCTGTCAGCCTCCCATACTCTCCAGAGAGAGTATCGGTATAGTCGGTCGTCAGAGAAGACCGCACCGGAGTTGCTCTTCACTCCGCCTCGACCGAACGCACTAAACGTACCAGCCATCGCTTCCCTCCCGTCTCAGTAATGAGACCTAAGCCCCCTTCGTTGGATCGACAATGCCACCAGGAGTCAACTGCAAAGAGACCGCTGGCTTGACCATGCGCCCGTCGTTCATCTTTACGAATCCAAGTTTGGCATACCACGCCTCAAGCTGCTCGGCTGTCATTTCCCCGTCAGCCCAGGGGATCGCAAGGATGTGCAGGCTTGCCGTCTTGCCGTACTCGTTGATTACGACGTTCATCAGCCTCGTGCCGACTCCCATCCTGCGGACTCCCCTGTGGACCCACAGGCGATACACGGCCAAGTCGCCGCCCCAGTTGCTTTCGTCAACAGGGGAGACGCTCACTCCTGCGTACGTCCGAGTGCCGTCCTCACTCGACATCGTCACATTGATTGCGGTGTTGAAAAACGGCCGGATGGCAACCGTCTCTTCTTTGCCCTCTACTGCCTCACCCATCTTGCGTACTCCATAAGACCAGTCCGTAAATCGCGAAACCTTACGCCAGGAATCGCCTCTTGCAGCGCAGTTGTGTCGGGGCACGATAGGTAGGCGTCGCCAATCCTCGACGCAACGTGCTCTACCCTTGGCGATACCCCGAAAGCTTCAAATGCCGCGTTGGCCATGGCAAGAACGGTCGTCGGCGTTCCGGACCCCACGTTCAGTACCTTGGCCTTCTGCCGCACTCCAAACTTCAGCGACGTGCCGACCGCCGCTTCCGCTATCACTCTAGCAACGTCAGTCACATAAACGAAGTCCCGCAGAGCAGAGCCGTCGCCATAGACTCTCGCTGGATTGCCGTTCATCGCGGCATTGCAGAAGATCGCGACGACGCCAGTCTCAGGGTTTCCAAACTTCTGCCCTGGACCGTACGTGTTCCATAGTCTCAGAATCACGCACTCAATGCCAGCATCCTCGCAGAGCATAGCCGTCGCCTTCTCCTGCATGAGCTTGCCGAGCCCGTAGGGATTCAGTGGCTTTGCGTCCTGCGTTTCCCTGGCAGCGTATCCTCCCTCGCCGTAGATGGACATTGACGAAGTGAGAACGACACGCCTCGCGGCGCATTCAATGGCGGCTCGCACCGTGTTCACGGCAATGGCGACGTTGTCAGTGATGAACTCGTCAGGGCGATCCCAGCTTTTCTCAACAGAGACCTTGGACGCCATCGAGATAACGACATCGGTCTTGCCGTCAAATGTTCCGCTCTCAAAGGCCAGCGACCGCTCCTCGCGAGTGTGCTTCGTCATGTCGAGGAATCGAGGATGCTCGCACATTGAGACTTCGCATCTGCAGTCCGTCTCGTTCGAGAACTTTCGCGAACTCATGTCGTCAACGACATAAAAGTCCGCCCGCCCGTCGAGCGCGACCTGAACGTGTCGCCCAATGAATCCGTCGCCGCCAACAATTGCAACTTTCATGGCTACCTCCCGCTTGAAGATTCGGCCCCGGACGGGAACGCCAGGGCCTTGCCGAACTGCACAAGAAGCTGACCGCTGAACTCACTGGTCGGCTGTGTCAGGATGGCAGCCGATGCGCCCTCTCTTTCGCCGACAACGGACATGACAGCTTCAAGGACTCCCGCATTGCCAGCGTCGTGTACGACGACCTGTCCGTAAAATCCGCTGTCGGCGATGGCATAGAGGTCTTCAATCACCGACTCCTTCTTGTGATCCCCGTCAAGATGAACAAGGCGGCAGCCTTCTTCAAACGACAACTCGTTTTGAGCAAGAGCAGGGCCAAACCTTGCCGACGTTACCTCCATGTACTTCATCAGCGGCTCCAACTCGTCGGAGTCATTGACGTTCGGCGAAATGTCTACCGTCTGAACATACCCTCTCGCCCTGTCCTTTTGCATTAAAGCGTAGGCCATGATGAACGCCGATCCGCCCGACCGAGTACCCACCTCGAAGATTTTGTCTCCGCGAGTAGACAGCGCCAGGGAGTACAGGGCAACGGCTTCTTCAAGCGACTGCTGGATTCCGCCGTGATGCGGGCGAAACCGCCGCAAAAACCTGTACAGGTCAATGACCGTCGGGAAAGGCAACATGACCTCCGACTCGTCAATTTCAATGAGCAAATCGCTGACCATACTCACTTCCCCTTCATGGCTTCAAGGATTGATACAACAAGCTCAACCTCCGAGTGTCCATCGCTGGACTCGAAGAACTCAGCGAAGCAATGCCCGAACAATGCCCTGGCGATACACTTGCACTCAAGTCCGTCAGTCAACGACCAGTCTTCGATTCCGACTGCGTCCCACACCATGTACGCAATAACCTGCCTCATGTCAGAGACTCGCATGGCCTTCGACTCAAGCGGCATTGCTGGAGCGTACTCTGGCAGTGGGATGAACTGATTGCCATTGCGTGCGTTGCGGTCGCACTCCAGGGGCTTGCCGACTCTGACTGCCTGTCCCCAGTCGATCAAGACGATTTCTCTGCTCCCGCTGTCCACCAGCACATGGCACGGCTTGATATCGCGGTGGACGTAGCCGCGAGAATGAATGGAAGCAATCAGCCTCGCAAGCGCAAGTCCGCAGTGCATCGCGCCCTGAACTGAGCCGAATGGTTTCCTCTCGGAGCCATTGACGTAGCTCGTCACGATACGGTCGTCCGTGGCACTCAGTAGCTTGGGAACTCCCTTGATCCCCTGGCACGCCGTCAGCGCATCTGCGGCCGAAGCGAGCCTCTCTTCATGCCCAGGCTTTGCCGTCTGCGTGACAGTGCCATTGTCGCGGTCTATGTCTGTAATAAACTGACGCCCGCCTTCAAATTTCGACATCGTTTCTCCTCAGTTTTTCCCACATCAAGCTTCCCCTTATGAACGCCACGCTACACCTTTAGTGACTGACGACGCTTCGTTGTCACTACAACTCTCTCTCCCGTCCCGCCGTAAGACGACTTGCACTTCCAGTTACCAGCGCTCGTACCTCCCCACTTCTCGACAAGCCGAAGCTTGCTTTCACGTATCCGGTCAGGCGTGCGGTAGTGCGTCGCGCCGCCAGGATTGATCTGGTTCACATACTCGAACGCAAATCGGTTGTCCTGATAGACGAAGCGATCTTTCATCAGCGCCTGCAGGTTGATGTCACAATCACCGAAGACGTGGAGTTTGTCGTCCCAGTTGACCGACCGGCCAATAACCGTCAGCACCGGTCCTGCCGCCTTCCGCAATCCGATCGGATCGTACGGATAGAACGACATGGGACTGTTGGTCATTGCGAATGCGCACAGTGAAGCCCCGGCCTCAAACGCGCACCAACTGGAATTGACGATCACCTGCCTGATCGCGCTGGCATCGGTCGTCTTGCGGGGGCGCTTGCCGACAAGTATCCAGAGCCTCGTGATATCGTCGTCGAACGTCGCCATCGTCCACCGAGAGATATTTCGGCGTATCCAGTTGTTCTTCTTCGGCAGGCACTCAGAGACGCTCTCAGGGCACGCAAAGACGCAATCACCGAACACCGATGAGTACGAGTCGTACTCGTCTTCGGCGACTACGATTATCGCACTAGGGACAAGCTCAAAGGCTCTCTTGCAGCTTTCGAGCCTCTTTCGCGACCGGATCACAATGGTCAGGTCTTCAGCAAACTCCTCGTAAGTCAGTGGCTTAGTGGGAGCTGTTCCGTCGAGCGTGGGAAGCATTCGATCGCCTTTCTTAACTCAGCGTACCTTTGGTCAACGTCCATGAATTTCCATTCCAGGCTGTCGGTGGACGGTCGCGGCGTTGGCTTCACCGTCGCAATAAGCCTTTCCGCAAGCTGCCCTGCGTCAACAAGGGAACTTGGAGACCTGTCTCTCAGGTATCCAGTCAAAGCAGATGCCTCCCCGTTGCGAGCGAGAGACGCCAGTAGGTCCATTTCAATGACGCGACTTCCGCCGTCACGATAAATCTGCCTCGACGCTATCAAGTGAGCAGCCAGGCACTTCATCTCCCTGTCCGACTCTGCGATTCCCTGAACTGCACGGAAGTCGTCGGCAACGTCCCTGTCTGCCATGTTAAGGGCGACGGCTTCGCGCAGAGAAGCGTAGATCGCACTGTACCATGTCACGACTCGCCCTCTCGTCGGCGGGAAAGTCTCTCCAGCACTCCTGACGAGGTACATTACCTTAAAGCGGCCAGTGTGAACGTAGAACGGATGCTTGAATGCCGAGTACACTTCCTTGGTAAAGCGGTAGCTCGACTGCATCCACGCGACGTACGCAAAATAGCCCCTCCCGTTCTCAAGCGTCACCTTCGTAGCTATTCGTCTCGTCGTGTCGGCAAGTTCGTCGCCAAACTCGCTCGACACTCGCCTATGCCACCGCTTGTTCTCGACAGGGGAAAAGAACTGCCGCTTGTACGGCAGGCCCGAAACCTCGGCAATGCAGGTAGCGAGCCAGTCACTGCCGCTATTCGGCATTGATGTCAGAACCAGGGATTGCATAGTATTCTTCCTTTGTATTGAAAGCACACGCCTCTTTTGCGTCGTCAACGCAAGCGGCGACGACTCCAAAGCCTTCGTCAATGATCCCCTGCAGTACGTCGTACAATCCTACCTCGCCAGCCATCGAACGCATCCCCTTGCGGATGACCGACGCCGAAATGACGAAGACCCCAGCGTCCGCAAAACCGGCAAATGGCAATCTTTCGACCGACTGCTTTATGAAGAGCGTGGCACGCCTGCCGCTTGAAGAGAAGCGATCCTGGCAAGCAAAGACTACCGGGCCAATACCGTAGCGTTTTTCGCAAAGAGCGACTGCCGCCTTGTAATGACTTCCGTCCGCGCGAAGGAACGCATCTACAGTTTGCTTGATCGTTTCCGGGGAAATGAACGGCATGTCAGAGTTCAGGAAGACAACTGGGCCGCTCATTCTTCGCTGCGCCAAGTATGCAAACGCCGCCGACGCCGTGCCGAACTGTCCGGCATCACACTGCGATGGGTTCAGTGCAATGACTTTCTCGTAAGGCAGAGAGCAAAGCGAGCTTCCTCGCCTTGCTGCGACGTAGCCCCTGCATCCAGCCTGCCTCGCGGCATAGGCGATCCGCTCAATGGTCGGAACCCCACCGACTTTTGCAAGCTGCTTGAATTCCGCAATGCCTTTCCCGTCCCATCGCTTGTTTGAACCGCCAGCAAGGATAATGGCGGATGGCACTACCGACTCGCCAACGTGAAGAGACGACGCAGTCGCTATGGCCGCCGCCGCATAGGCCGAATAGTCGCCGCCTCGGCAGGTGAACACTGCGGCCCCAAACCGTTCGTGGATGCACTCTTCATTGAGCGACCAATCCGACTCAGCGTCGTACACGACCGCAGACAGGACGTCTCGCAGCGGCCTTAACGAGCTTCGATCTGCCGCTTTAGATATCATGCCAAGGTGGTGCATGACGTCGCCGCTCCTGCGGCCCGTTCTCTCCCGCAGCATGTTTGCAATGTACACGACCGGCTTGCCGACCATCATGTCAACTAGGCCGAGCGTGCAAAACGTAGGCGCAATGCTCGACTCTGTAGTCCCTGGGCCAATTGCAATTACGTCGGCCTCCGCAACCGCGATCTTGATTTCCTCGGTTGGCGACAACTGGTAGCACCTGCTGCCTGGCTCGCCGTGCCTGCGGAAGTACAGGTCAATGACATCCATCCCAGGGAACTTGCCTATTACGTCCGCCTCGGTTTCTACGGCGAAGCGCACGCCCGATCTCTCAAGCACGGCAGCCAGCGTAGCCTGATCCTCGCTGACAACGACGACGTCAGGGGCGCAGCACAGAACCTCCCGCAGCCACGCAATGGCTCCGTGGATACTGCCAGTGATTTGCATGGCCCCGACGACCAGCATGTTCCTTACCGGACATCCGCCGTCGCCGAACCGCAGGTGACTGCCCCATTCATGGCACGCCTTGACGGCCATTTCGACCGACCCCATGCCCTTGCATAGCTCGACCGCATAGCCAGTGGACTCGACTCGCCTCTCGAAGTCGAATTCAAGTTCAGCCTTGCGGTGAGCGCATAGGTTCTTCCCTATGTCCGATACGCCAATGCCGATGCCCGCCCGTTTGATAGCGCCAGTTGACTTTCCGTCATCCAGCACGTTGATTGCAATGGTTACTTCGTGTCCATTGCGGACAAGCTCTCGCACTACCGAGTGCGTGCCACTGCCGCCGCCAAATATCAGCACCCTCATCGCCATCGCTCCTTGTCTCACTACTGAGACAGCTTGTCACTGAGACTGTCCGGAATTGCATTTCGGAGAAACGCCCTCTCGCACGGAGAGCACCAAGCAAGCGCTTGGTCAATCTCCACCTTCACCGCCAAGCCGCACCCTGGGCACAGCACTTCGATCAATGCCGGGAGGACGGACATTGAAAACACCTTGGCATTTATTTCCAGTACGTCCCTTCTTATGTCTCCGCTGCACTCCGCCCAGTCACTTGTAATCAATCTGCTCATGCTACACCTTTAACTGCTGTCGTCTCTTCACTCCAACGGCCGTCGAGGTCATTGACTTCCGCCTCGTGATACCAAAGTACTTGCCCCACTTTGACCTCATGTACTTCAACTCTTCGGTCATTGCCGCATTGCCGCGAATCTCGCTGTTGCCGCCCGCCTTCGTCATAAAGTCGTGCTCAGGAGCGAATCGCGAGTCCATGTAGACGATCCGATCTTTCAGTAGCACCTGGAACGTCAAGTCCAGATCGTCGTGCTGCCGAACCTTCGGGTCAAACCTGAACTTTCGTCCGATCATTCCAAACAGGCAGCCCTCAATACGATTGAACCTGATAGGATCGTTCGACCAGCACATGCGGACGTCGCTTCCATACGGCGAGTAGGTGAACACTGACGTACCGATGAATTCGGCAATGTTTGCGCTGTTCAGCAATATCTGCTGGATGGCGTCGGCGTCAGTGATCTTCCGAACGTGCCTGCCTACGCAGCACTGCAGCGACTTGACGTCGTCGTTGCACTGCACGACAACCCGCTGCGGGAAGTTGTCGAGTATCCACTGCCGCAGCTCGCCAAGGCCATACGTGCGTGGATGGGTCACAATCTCCGCACCGACGTCCGCGTAGTCTTCCGCCTCTGACTCGTCAACGCAGACAATCGGGTTCTTGAACAGCGTTATCGTGTGCCTGCACGACTCGACTCGCTTCCGAGACGGTATGACTACCTGCATGTCGGACGCTTCAATCACTTCTTGGCCCTCCGCTTCTTGCTCGACGCTTCGTCGGCGACCGGGATAACGTCACCGACATCGCTTTCAATGCCAGCGACAATGTCCTCAAGCTCTCGCTCGATATCGGTCATGTCGGGCGAACCGGACTGCTCGCGAATCTTCTTGAGGTACTCAGCGCCGTCAATGACCCGGCCGAAGCCAATCGCCTTCTTGCCGGTGAATCTCGGCGCCCTGACCTTTTCAAGTCCAAAGTGGTCGATCGCCGCCATGAAGTCCCGCTGATCCTTGAACATCAACATGACATAGTCGTAGCTCTCGTATGGCAGCAGTGCCATTTCCTTGGGTCCATCCCCCGCCGCGAACTCGTCTTCCGCCTCCTCTTCGCCTTCCTCGTCATCCCTGTCAAGGCCAGCAAGCTCGTGTCGCAGTCCGTGCATTTCGAGGCGGTCATAGAGGTCTGGGCTGTTGCCCTCAATGTCGGCAAGTATCTGCTCAAGAGGTACGAACGCCCACTTGCCCATCGCGTGGATATTGTTGAGCGTGACGTTCAGCGCCTTCTCTCGCTCAATGTCCTCAATCTCAACAATTGAGACCTCTGCCTGCTTGTACCCCTTATCAAGCAGGATGTAATACCGCTGATGGCCGCCAACGAGGTTGCCGGTTACGGAATTCCACACCAGGGGAAGAACCAAGCCAAACTCTTCAAGCGAAGCGGCGATGGCATGATACTCAGGGTCTTCCTTCGTCAGCCTCACTCGCGGGTTGTACGGCGAAGGATTTATCTTTGATCCTGGGCCGATATCCATTGTCTCAAGCTTCACTTTCGCTTCCTTTCCTCAGACGCGACCGTGTGCAGACACGATCGCAATGCCGCCGACATCCCGCAGTCGCCAAGCCCACTGGACATCTTTCTAAGGGCTTCCTTCTGCTTGTCACTGACTCTCATAGTGAACTGAACCTTGCTGCCGTCTTCTGCTGCCTCGGCACTGAACGCCTTGGCACCCTTTGCGGCAAACCGCTTCTCCATTTCGTCGATCGCGTGCCTGATCGCAGGCTGCAGCTTTATTCCAAGCCGCGATGCAATCTTAGCTGCCGCCGCCTTGTCGGCAGCGGACAGCCGTGTCGTCCATATCTTCATCTCCATGCTCCAGGGGTGACGTTACTCGTGTGCTACAATGTACCTCCCTTCTATCCTGTCGTCTACGTCACTTCGGTTTCCATTCCGAGCGGTCGCCACTGATGCCAGACGGCACCCAGTCGCGCCAGTATGCAACGTGGGTCTGATGTCCCGCCTCATTGATGTACTCGAACAGTCTGACGACTCCCTTTCTGACGAGACCCTTGATTTCATCGAGCAACTCCTTGTCGAACTGCCCTCGGTATCCGCAGTCGCCGCAATCGACAATCTTCTGCTGCAGCGTCTTCTCCTTCTCCATGCTCGTCTCTCCTTAGAGGCTTCCACCGATCGTAAGTCTACGGTCGGTCAGGTCTTCATCTACTGGATTGCCCGGCTGTAACTGCACGCCGGGAACTACAATCCCAACCGATACGACTGGATTTGCGATCTTTGACATTGGGTCAGGAACCCACATGCCGCCGACCCATTTGTGGCTTGCGAGCCACAGGTCTCTGTATCCCATCTGCTGCGCTGGCGTGAGGTTGTTCCAGCGGGTGTAGTAGAAGTGCTCCACCGCAGGCTCTGGGCCAAGGTTGATCTGTCCGGTGAACGGATTCACCGTCTTGTAGTGATTGAGCTGCCAATCGACTCGGTTCTGATACGGGAAGTACGCCATGTCGATCGGCGGCGCAAACTGCATCATCACAAGCAACGCTACTGTAGTGAACATATCGCTTCTCCTGGTTACGGCGAAGCACTTCCGCTTCGCCTACTCGTCTTCATTGCACCCGATATACGCATCCGGGTGCAGCGCAACTGGCTCAAGTCCTTTCGACGTACGGTGGATTCGATTCCACTGCTCAAAGCAGTCTCTGCATATCGCTTGCCTCTGTCCGTTCACTGTGATTGACGGAACGTGTACCGGGCTGCATGTCACCAGCGCCCCGCACGCACAGCAGTTGGTAATTAGTGTCATAAACCCCATTGCCATTCCCCCTTGCTGTATTTGAATTCGCCAGCCCGAAGCAGTTGCAGTTCCTTTCGGTCAATCCGCGCCTGTCCTGCGATCTTCGTAAGAGCCTCAATAGGATTGAAGGCTCCGCGAATCTCGACCGTCCCGACGACAGACATGGGCGGCTCGCCCCGCTTTTTCTTCGCCGGGTGCCGCACGACAACCCACGTTGACGTCGGCGTCTCGTCAATGAGACAGTCCTTGAGTTCCTCAATGAGAAGCCTGGCGACGAAGCCTTCCCTGGCACGCCGGTACTTCTCAACGAGACTGAAATTTGACTTGTCACTCCTGACTGCGTTGAGAATGGAATCCCTGTCTCGTGACGAGGGGCACTCCGGCGACTCAAGGTTCAGCTCGCCAACCGCCGCGACGATCCTCTGCGCCAGTCCAATGGCCTTCTCTTCAGTGCCACTGGCCTCTCTGTAGAGACAGTCCGTCACCATGACGTTCTGGAGTGGGTCCATGTACTCCGTGTGAACGTCGTCTTCCTTCGGTCTTCCGCATCGAATGCACTTTGCCATCGCATCTCTCCTTTGGTTAAAAGCTACTCTTGACCGTGACCTTCGTCGCCAGACGCAAACGGGTGCCCGTACGTCACGAGCTTGTACAATCGCAATCGCCCCTCTCTCTGGAACTTGGCATTGGCGCCAGTCCTGCTCTCCTGCTCCTTTGCCTTGCAGGTCTTTCCGCAGAACCTTCCCCAGCCCCGCTTCCTGTCCGCGACCCTGGCACGGAACTTTTTTCCGCACCATTCGCACTTGACTTCAACCATAGCCGCCATCGCATCTCTCCTTCCTGTCTCAGTAGTGAGACGAATCAAATCCAGACGTCGTCAATGTCGAGCCATAGGCGATAGAGATAGTCGCCGTCGCTCCTATCGACCGCCGACATTCCAAAGTCGAACTCAATGTCGCCTGCCTCGACCGAATCGACGGCTGCCTCTGCAAGCTCTTCGACTCCCTCTTCGTCATAGCAGGCAACGCCGATGCCCTCAAGCATTTCGACGACGGCGCCCCTGCCTTGCCGCTCAAGTGATGCCTGGCAATAAGCCTTAGCCTCTTCGCTCAAGCATGAAGTCTTTTTGGTCACAGCACTCCCCTCCTGAATTCAAGGTTGATTTCCGACTTGCTGACCGGCAGCACGACAAGTTCGTTGCACTCGCCGTCCGCTATCCGAATCGACACGCCGGTCGTCGTCTGGCGTACGAAGATGGCAACGTCGCCAATCCGAACATACGCTTGATGGCTGACTAGCTGCCGATCGTTCTTCTCGATCGAGACGCCTTCACCTGCTACGATCTTCATGCTTCACCTTTCGTCGGTCTAATCAATCTGGTATCTGGCGACCCGCACTTTCGGCACAGCACCCACGGCGTCACGGAATCGACGTGTGCCGCCACGTTCTCGCATGACCAGCAACGTCGGTAGTGCATGTCAGGTGCCGCGTCCCTGAACTCGTCGATCAGCTTGACGGCCGACCTTAGTGCTCCGTGGATCGTGGCCATGTTCACTCGCATGTCCCCGCTCCACTCGTCGGCCTCTGCAATCTTGCGAATCCTCTCTGCTTCGTCGATCTTCGCCGCCATCGTCATTCCCCTTTCTTGTAGAACTGCTCGCCACTGACGCGATCAATAAGCTCTTTCATTTCCGGCTTCACGACCTCCTGCGCGAACCGAGCCTGGATAGCCGCAAGCCAGCCAGTGTCCGATCGCGGGTAGTAGTACCCTGGAATTCCGTCACTGACGTAAGCCCCAATGTCCCTCAGGTAGCAGAACACGCCCTCTCCTGCGACTGCCCCGTCCCTGATGCTGGTGACAAGGTCCCCAATCCACTCTTCGCTGCCAGGCTCATCCTTGTACGTCTCTTCGAGTATCGCAGCGCACTCCTCTGGGCTCCATTCCGACTTCTGGCCAAGGAACTTCTCGGCGAGATAGGCGTGACCCTGCGGGCGCCCTTCGTAAGTGAACCACTCCATCCCGTAGCGATGCGACTTCGACTGCACGTTGAGTATGTCGCCGTAGATTGCGGTGCCCCAGTCGTGGAACAGGATTCTCGTGCAATAGAACCAAGCACCGCTTCTGTCGCGAAGCTCGAACAGCCATCCGATGCCCTGAGCCTTTGCAAGCAGCGAAAGGTTCATCTTGGCCATCTGATTGACCATGCTCGGTATCACAAGTCGCTCTCTTGAATGCCATCCAATCATTTCGCTTCTCCCCCTACCTCATGTTTTCGAGCTTTGTTGAAAGACCACCGTAGCCGTCAATGTGGACGGTCGCCCATCCGTTCCTGATGCTGACGACGCGAACCTGCCGCCACTCGCCGTCGATCACCGCAGTTCGGTACTTGCCGACCGCCTTGCCGAGCACGTAGCTTCTCAGCCATTCCGACTCGAAGACAAGTGCTAACCTCCGAGTAGAGAACGGGCCAAGCAACGGGCCTCCCGACAGCGACAGGTCCGCAACCCACTTGCTGCCGCCCTCTGGCTCGACGCTCGCCGCCCTCTCAATGACGACGCCGCCAGCGCCTTCCAGAAGCTCCCGGTTGCCGTCGTCGTAGATCGACATGACCGAGCCGTCTTCGTCAATCACAAAGTCGAAGTCCCGAACCGTAGCGGGACGCAGTTCCTCATTCATCGAACCCCTCCACTTCTCCCTGCTTTGACCCAAGGAAAAATACAATCGTCCTTGCCTTCACGAAGTGCCTCGCCTCTTCGGCATCTTGCGGATTGAGGACGGCCTCATCGCTGAAGACAACCTTCACGCTTCCAGGCACCCCCGCCATGTCACGGACGAACTTTCGTAAATCCGACAGCGTTTTAATTTTCATCGAGAACTCTCCTGTGCCAAATGACGACCGCGACCGGAGTCATTGCAATGAACCCGGCATCGGTCCCGTTGTAAGTCGGCCCGAAGAACACGCCCCATCGCCACCATGCGAACGGCTTGCGCTCGATGGATAGCCAGTAGCGGCTCTTGCAAATGTCGCCGAACGACACTGACTTTCCTACTCGCACGGCAGTACCTCCAGTTCAAACCGAACCGAGTGCATCTCGAATCCGAACCACTGCGGCTCCTTGCGGTCGAGAAACTCCGCGAGCTTGCCCGCCGACAGGAGCATCTCAAAGACGTGCCCCTTTCGCATTGACAGCAAGCCGGACGAAAACTTCGCCGCCCCGCGACACTGAGTTCCGTCGATCCTGAGCGTTGCATAGTACAGCGGCTCGTCGTCCTTGATGAACCTCATGCTGTCAGGGCTGACAATTCCACTGCCGCCGTTCTCTTTGCTCCACGTAACGACGCTCGACTCTGGATCAACCGTGTACGCATATCCAACCGGCTGAGTCCATTCGTCAGTCGCCACCTGCTTAATCTCGATCATCTCGCTAGGAATAACTGCCATCACTCTTTCCCCCAATAAGGTTCGTAGTCTTCTTCAATCTCAGACAGCTTATCGGTCGCCTCTTCAATCCACCGACTTTCGGCCGTCCATTCCATGATCTTGTCGTGAACGACACGCGGCCATCCTTCACTTAGCCTGACGACCTCTCCGTCGATCTTGACGACGAACGACACGACGCAAACGACGTCGATCTCAGGCGGCGAGCCTGGGTCTGGACTGTCGCCCCAAAGACATGGCTGCTCGCCCGGCGTGCAGTCGCATTCAAGCTCGAATTCAATTTGTATCTGGTCGTCAAACCCGCATGTGCGGCTGAACGTAAGTACCCTGTTCATTGCTCGCTCCAACAAAAAAGGCCGCGTCTCATTACTGAGACGCGGCCGATTGAGAAACTCACCGCTGACGGCGCTTCACCTTTTCAGGCAACTCCTTAACCTTGCCATCGCCGCCGTACATATCCGCCGTTGGTCTGGATGCGACCTTGCTTCCAATGGCGTCCTCAAGCTGCTTCGTAACGTCGCGGCACTTCGGGCCTTTCACTCCCGTTACCTCCATCTGGATCGAGCCGTCTTCGTCAATGACGACGTCTATGTCCGCCATCGCAATCTCCCTTGTCGCTGATGATTGATTCCTCAAGTAACTTGCACTGCCTGCAGTACCGCACTCCAGGCAGGAGAGTCGCGCGAACTGTTTCTGCGACCTCTCTTTCGCACGCACGGCAAGTTCCCGCTACCGGGAGCCTGCGAGCCTTCCGTTCCACTGGCCGCTTAATCATGTCCTCACCTGCGGAGCCTCATGTGAACCTTGCCGTCAACGACGCTCTCGGAGACAACGACATACCCTCTAAGCTTGGCCTGCGCTCGCAGCTTGTGCTTCGAGTATCCCTGCATGAGGCTGTTCATCCGATTGCCTCCGACCTTGCTGACCATCCCGCCGCCGCCCGCCCAGAAGTCCATGACGGGCCACCACCCTTTCCTCGCTACGCTGACCGTGCGACCGTCAGCAAGCGTAACGCTCTCGGTGTAGCCGTCAGGAATCTTGACAAGCCCGATCTCATAAGCTCGCGGGTTGTTTGGATCGACGATGGCATGTTCGCACTTGCCGTAGTCTTCCGGCCTGACGCCATGCTGGTACGCGGCGTCCGGCGCGTGGTAGTCGTCAACCCATGAGCCGTACCACTTGTACGTCTTCTGGTTTCTGACGAGCTTCAATCCAAGCTCTTCCGCAGCGGCCTCAAGTGCGTCAAGGTCGTCGAGCGCGACGAGCGTTGTGCTTACGTGTGACATATTACATCGTCTCCTTTGTGACTCGGCCCTGCGGCGGCAAGACCTGATACCTGTCGTTCATGGTCACTGACACGCGCCAGTGATAAACCAAGAGTCTTGACACAAGGCCCTCCCTCAGCGCTCGGAACATGCGGTGCAACGCACCATTGGATTTCGTCGCCGCCTCGGTCTCTGCCATTGCCGTCAGGGTCCGTGCGATCCTCCGGCCTACGGAATGCGGCTCGTTGAACTGCACGGAATCGCCAGGCACGACGAACCCGCGTTCGTACTCCCCGCGAGCGTACTCAGACACGTCACTTACGATTCGCTCAACGAGAAACGACTCGCTGCATCCCATCATATTCAGCACCATCTCTCCGTAGACGTCCGGCTGCGCCAATGCGGCTGCAAGTCCGTTCGCTTTGTCGCAGAGGATCAGGTCTCGCATTTGCTCCCAACTTCTGCAGTACGACATTACGCAAGCCTCCTTCTTCGGATCGAAAACTTCAAAACGTCCTGCCATCGGTGGACATGGACCCCATGCTTCCAGTCCGTGTCAACGACCATCTTTGCCGTGCTTGGCCACCATTCGATAATCCTGATCGGACCTGCACCGTAGATGATCTGCCAGTGCTGCCCGCTATTGAGAACGCGAAGCCACCCGCCGTGCTTGGCAAATGCGATTCCGGCGTCACGGATACTGCCGATCGCTTCGGCAGCCCTTGCTTTGTGGCGACGCTTCCAATTGGGGTGCGCGACAGTTGGCCTTGATGGTCTTATCGACTCAACGTCACTGTACCTCCTGCCCTTCTTCCTACTCACTTCTGCACCCTCCTTCCCTTTCTTGCCGGTGCATCGCCGTCCGTAAACTTCACGCCGGTCGCCGCAGACAGGAACTTGCCTGACGCCCGTTGGCGAAGCCCTGCAACGCCAACCCGGTCGCCCTGCGCGCTCGGTACGATGTACTGCGAAGCCCATACGACGGACTCTCCGCAGAGAGACGCTATCTCGCAGCATGACTCTATCTCGGCGCCCGTCCATTCGTCGTCGGTTGGATAGCCTGCCGAGTCGTCGAGTCCGTACTTGGCCATCTTGATCTTCCAGATCAACTCCTTCTCCTCTCCGGTCGGAAGATCAAAGAACCATGGCCCGAACCGAAACCGCCTCTTGAGCGCTGGCGGCAGATCCGCCTCTTCGTTGCACGCCCCAATCCAGTAGGCGTTCCCTCCGCTGACCGCCTCAACGACCTTGAAGACCTCGCGGATTGCATGTTCCGACGAACCGACGTACTCACCTTTCATTTCGCCAAGATCGAGCGACAAAAGGACTACGTTGAGTTCCCCGGCCAATGCTTCGGCAGTGACGGTCTTCGCGGTCCCCGGTGGCCCAACGAAGATGCTGCCCTTGGCGCGGATTCGCTGCAACTCCTTCAAGAAGGTTGCAAGCTGATCCTTCTCAACCGAGTGCGAGTGCCCTCCGCTGCCGAGATACTTCTCGACCTCATCGACAAAGACAACTGCGTTTACGGCGCCTTTGTTGCTGCGGCAGATGCCTTTCAGGAACCCCTTGACGCCGTCGCATCCCCCAACGTCCCTGAACCTGACGCTCGGCCTGGAGACCGACAGACCGCCAATCGCCCCAAGCTGCCCAAGCTTGACGTCCCACATGACGTCTCGGCTTATCGAGCCATCGCTTCCAATCGCCATGGCGAATGCCTGTTCTGCCTGAAACGCTTTCAGGCCAAGCAAAGGCGAAACGATGCTCTCGACGCTCTCGCACTCCTCGTCGAGGAACTTCACAAGCTGACGCTCGCAAGACTCATCGTAGACCTCGCTGCAGATTTCGAGCAACTCTTCCGGCTCTGGCAGCCGCTCCCGAATCAGCACGAAGTCCGTTGCTATCTCGCCTGGAAGCCTTGTCTCCTCCGACAGGAGGACAATCATCTGCGACGACGACTTCAGCGAGTCCCTTGCGTTCCACAGCGACTGCATGAACGAAGGACCGTGGTCGGAACTGTCAAGCCACCTCTGGGCGTTGACGATGAAAAGCACGCCGCGCTCCTCCATAGCCTCGAACGCTCCGACTGCCGCCGCTGGATTCCTGACCGTGAAGTCGTCATCCCCCAGCGCTGTCGCAATGTACCTCCCGGCCTCAATACCCCTCTCTGACTCGTGCGACTCGGCAACGGCCAGATACGGATACGTCCCCCTGAGAAAGTCCCACTGAACGAGCCTCCAGTCGCCGAAGCAATCTGCGATCGAGTCAATCGTCGCATTCTGATCCTTCGTCTCTATCGCTACAAGCGGGACCGCCGCTTTCACTGCCGACTTGACCTGCCTTGCTACCAAAGAGTCTGCCATCGCTACTACCCTCTCTCTTTACTTCAAAGAAACAAAGCGAACACAACATCTGATAACTGCCGTCCTCAAATGGAACGATAGCCGGTATCGAACAAACGCCAGCTTTGGCGATGTACCCCGCTATCTCGCCCTCTGCCCCGCACATGCAGCAGTCCCAATAGACGGGTATTCCGCCATTGGTGCCTCCCTCAATGCGGACTTCTTCTTCAAGTCGATACAAGACCCTCTGCATAGGTTCCTCCTGGCGGAACTCCCGTACCGCCGCACCTGCGGCACATCCTCATAACCATTCCGTCTGCAATTGACCAGCTCGCCATGACCTCGCCCTTTCCGCCGCAAGGGTGGCACTTGCCGAAGATGGATTCGTACTGCAGTTCCATCTTCTCGCCGTCCTCAATTGTGACGGCGAACTTTCGGACGTCGGTTGCGCCTCGGTAGCCCCATTGGCCCTTTCGCTTGCCAGACTTTAGCTTCCTGCAAAGGCCCCCGGTGAACTCGACGTAGATCACGCGGTTTGCATCCTTCGGGAAGCACTCGAACTTGTAGAACTGAAAGTTCTCAGGCAACTTGTTTAGGTGACGAATGACGTCCCCGACTGCCGCACAGTTCATTGCATGTCTCCTTCGTCTCCGTCTGCATCTTGCTCTTCATACTGCCCGAACAAGTCTTCCGGGCCGCGAAGCTTGCCCCTCTTGTATTTGCCCTCAATGAGCATCTTCTTCCATCGCTCCTTATATCGGTTGTCTCCCTTGTCGGGGACGACCTTTGACCCCTCCTCAATGAAGTGCTTCATGCCGCGACCCTTCGCCTTGCCTTCATACGTGTGCTGGTCAATGGCGAAGTCGGGAATCTCCCCTGGACCGTTGTCGTCCCATCCCTTGATGGTAAGGGCACAAAAGTGATCCGCATCCCGCGACTTGTCTGCTCGACTGAGCGCCATAATGACGAAGCCGAGCATGAGCCTCCAGCCAGCTTGACCGCGCTTCTCCTTGAGCTGGTCTAGCGTACTGGTGACGACCGCGATCGTCTGCATGTCCGCAAGTCCGACGTCCTCGATCGTAATGACCCTCAAGCGATTGAGAGTCATCGTGAAGTACGCCTTGCTGCTGTAGCACATTTCGAGTGCCCACAACATCGCTTCCTCTTCGAGCCCGCGTCGAATGCACTTCTGCATCGCGCTCATGCAAATGAACGGGTTGTATCCTCGGAGAGTCTTTCGCATCATAGCTTCGTTCCCTTGTGCTTGGTTTCATACCGTAAACGCTGTGCCAACTTAAATCGTGCGTTCCATCCCCACACTGCGGCGATTACCTCGTCGAGCCTCTCGACGCATCCCGCCTTGGCAAGCTTCGTCCTGAGCTTGCTCTTCCTTTCTTGCCATATCCTCCTTTCGTATCTCGCGTACCTGACTTTCATTCAATGACCCTCCTGAACGTCACGCCCCCGTCGTCAGGTCGCTTTCCCTTGACAATTCGATAAACTCGTTTCTGGCCCCTGCGGTAGGCGTTCAGCTTTGCGCGAACCTTCGTGATGAGCAATTCATACTTCGCGAAAGCCTCTGGACCCTGGTCTTCGTAGTAGAATCGCTTCAACAGAAGCCTCGACAGCAATGACCGCCGCCTCCAGTACATCCGGTTCCGCTCTATCTCGGACTTCAACTGCCGCCTAGCTCTCTTCATCGTAGCGATCCTCCCAGTCTTCCCATTGGCAATCGAAGCAAGTGTCGCTGTCTCCTGACGGGCTAAATGACTCGTGGCAAACGATGCAAATATGGCGACACTGCTCTTCGTTGCGAATGCAATCTCCACAAAGAACCCTGCCGAGCGTATCTCTGTAAAAGTCACTCCCGCAGTCCATGCAAGCGAACAGAGCGTCTCGCCATGCGTCGGGACATCCCCTCTCGTGACACAGGATTCCGTTGATAACTGACGGACTACAGCCGTCGCATCCGCCCATGAGGGATATCATGTCGCCATTTCGGTAGTGCGACCTGTCCCGTAACGACTCGTACTGCTTCTTCATATCGCCCTCAGTATTCTGACGGCTTCAATGCCGTCGTTGTGGACCTGTCGGCCTCGGTTATGATCCACAGCTCTCGCTTCATCGCATCCTTGTAGGCGGAAATGATTCGCATTCCCCTGCCAATTGCCCGGTCGTTCTGCTTTGCGTCTCCTGGCGGCACGTCGCCCCAATCTCCGCACTGATGCCTCTTGATGCAATCGACCACGAATTCCATGTCGAACTCGTAGCTCACGCCCCTTGTCATAACCGTCTGCCCAAGCGGGAATTTCGGCTGATTCGTAGCTGTCACTTGCTATCTCCCTTGTCTCAGTCTTGTCTCAGTAATGAGACGGCCAAAGAAAAGGGGCGGCCGGATAAGGACCGGCCGCCCCGTAACGTCACGCACTGCCGGTCAAGTGCTAAGTCCAACCCTTGCCCTTGACATACTTCTTTCCGCCCTGTGCCGAAGAGATAGAATTTGCAACCTCTTCAACTCTTGCCTTCAACTCTTCCGATGGAGAGGCCATTCCGGCGACTGCGGCCTTGGCGAGTGTCAATGCTCGCTTAGCCCGTATGAACCTCGCTTCGTCTCTCAACGACTCCGCGTCCGCCAGATACTTTTCAACTCGCCCCGTACTGCCGGACGACTTGACCTTTGCGCTGGCCGGGCTGGCAGACGACTTCGCGCGAGACTTCTTCTCAACGACTGTCCTCTTGCCAGCCGGGAGGTTAGTGATGCGGTGCTCCAATTCGTCCATGTCGCCGTGCTCGACCGGCATAATACATCCGACGATCTCGGCGTACTGCTGATCGTCCGGCGCATCGAAGGTGAACCGAATCGAGTGCTCAAACGCTCGGTCCTGCCATGTCCTTCCCGGCGAGTGATTGACGGCCATGTGGATCGACTGCGCCCCCGTCGCCTTGGCGTACTCAAGTAGGCGGTGGAACTCCTCGACCCCAATGCTCAAGACGAAGTTCGGATCGTCGCCCGTACACCATCGCGTGAGTCTCGGAACTTCCCCCTCGACGACTGGCAACTTCTGTCGCCCGATCTTGCCGTCAGCAATCTTCGTCTTCTCGGTCGCCGCCGATAGCTGCTCTGGCGTCAGCCAAAACGACTTGTCGCCGCCGTCGTAAGGGCACGCGATGGCTATGGCCGCATTCGTAGCCCGAAGCTGCTTCAATTCGGCGTCATAGAAAATCTTGTCAATCGGTTTTCCGTGACGATCGGCCTCGCTTGCCTGTGCCACGAACGCTGCCAGCCCTGTGTGATAGACCTTCATTGTCACCATCTCCTAAAGCGAAAGCTGTAACTGAGAAACGGGAATGCCCGCCGAGTGCATCCTTGCCAACTTTCGTCGGCGGAACATCGGAACGCTCGACTTGTCGGTGATCGCTTTGAAATTGCACGCGACCCTCGACCATTCTCTTTCGACGTCCATGTCGTCCAAACCCTTGACGAGAGACTTGGCGAGTGCCATCTCCATGCCGTCGTCCCCCGCGAGCGCCGCGAGTCCGTCCGCGCTGAACTTGCCTTCAATGGCCTCGGAAGCTACGAGCTTCCTTCCCATAAGCGTCAACGCCCTGCTCTGCATCGTGTTGCGATAGAAGAAGTAGAACGTCTTGCATCCGATCAACTGGCCAAGTCGCCATGCCCGTCGCGATGCCTGCCGCAACGTGAACGTGCTGTAGCCCGTCTGGTAGAACATGAGCGATGCGTAGTTGAACGCTCCGCCCTTGTCAAACAGATCGAGCCCCGTCTCGACTAGGCCGGGATGCGAGATCATAACGTCATACTTTGGACCGTGCGTCGCGATCCATTCCTCGCGGTCGGTAGGTGCGACGTCCTCGCTGCGAAGAACACCGGCCTTGTATCCATGTCGCTGCAGGACTTGCTGTAGACGACCTACGCAATCCCGCTTCTTGGACATTGGAGTAAAGACCCAGCATTGACGCCCGTCCTTCCTCTCCGTTGCGATCGTCTCAAGCAGCATCTGCTCTTTCGGGCGGACTGCCGACTTCCCCAAGTTCCTCGGCGTGACGACCGGAATGAACTCCAAGACGCTCGTCTCCAAGTTCGCCTCTTGGTATCCGATGGTCTCCCAGTCATAAGGATAGTCGGGATATCCGAGTAGCGTCCTCAGCATCGTTCCGAGTAGCCGCTTGTCGCCCTTGCGAACCATGTCCGCAATTGCGTCCTTCAATGCGGTCTCGACCTCGGCGTATGCCGCCTCTTGCTCGAAGTCCATCGGGACGCCGACTACCTGCTCGTTGTAGTCGGGGAGACCCTCTGCCACTTCTGAGAGCGATAAGAACACGCACTTGTCGATCAAGTGCTTGCCGAATAGCGTGGGCATAATGCCCGGCTTTACGGTCCTGGTCGTGCGGCGACTTCCACTGCCAGACGACTCCCGGTTTGAAGTGCCAGACCCGGTTTTCTTCGACTCATAAACGCGAGTCTCGATTCGGCCGTACTTCTTGGCAAAGACCGTCTCTTCCTTCCATCCGATATCGTCGGCAACGAGCGTGGCTGCCGAAAGGCGATACATGAGACTCAGCAAGTCCGCCGAGTATCCGCCGATCAACGTGCCCGTCATGCCGATGATGCGCTTGCTGGCTGCCGCCAGTTCGCCAAGCGCCTTGCCGATCGCCGTCTCCGACGACTTCGACTTGTGCATCTCATCGACGACCGCGTAGTCCAGAAACTCCGGACGCTGGTTCTTGAGAAACCTGGCAATTGGCCATCTGTCGATATTATGACTGAACTGCCAAAGACGGCCCTTGCAGTTCGGGCATTCTCGCCGCTTGTCGCCGAGTTCCTTTACCGACATCGGCACGTCGCGCTTCAACTTGCCGTCGAACTTGGTTATCGGCTGTCCGCAATCCGGACAATGAGGGATGCCGACCGGACGCCTCCGCATGTAGTACGAGGGGACCCATCTGGTCTCCATCTTCGCGGCGTTTCCCGAAAAGACGTACCATTCATTTCCCCTCGGCTTTCGCCGCCTTAGTCGCGACAAGTCTCGGTACGTCTTGAGCACCTTGACGTCGGCATAGGGAATCGTCTCGATCAATTCCCGTCTCCACTTCTGTACCAAGTGGGCGGGACACATGACCGCCGCTCGGTACGGCTTGCCGTCTGCGTGCATGTGGCAAACCGAAGCCCCCATAAGCGTCTTGCCTGTGCCGCATTCGGCTACCAGCAGCATCGCCTTGTTGTCTTTCAGTAGCTTCATGCCCGCCGCGATGACGTGAGCCTGCGCTTCGTACGGCACGCGGAGCAAGTCCATCGGCGGTAGCTCGTCTACTCCCGGCGTGTGCAACGGAGCCGTGCGCTTCGCTGCCTGCTCGCCGAGTAAGACTCCGTATCGCCCCATGTAGGCGTTTAGATCGTTGATACTGTCTATCATGTTAATCCTCAAAATCCAACTTACCTGACTTGACGCCGTCAGTAACAATTCCGTCGATGTCTGACGAACCTGCCTCAATGAGACAGGCAGAACATCCAAACGAGCGTAGCGGCTCAATGAGCCGCTCTTCAATCATCTTCTCCTTGATGTAAGGAACCCATTTGCGCCTGACGGGCGTGGTTATGTCCTCGGAGTTAAGGAACTCCCAAACCGCCGCCTCGCTCATGCTGACGCATAGCCCTGGATACTTGGCCCTCGCCACAAGATGGCCCTGATGGAACTGCAACTTCGACGAGGCAACTTCGTACTTGACGTCCTTGTTCCGAACGACTCGCACAAACGGCGAGAAGTTCGTCAGCTTCGTCGTCGCGAAGACTAACTTCACGTCCGACAGCAAAAGCGACCTGCATGCCTTGATCGTGCCGTCCGGCCCCGCCGCCGACACAACCATAAGCCTGTTCTCCGGTCCCGACTCGTAGGCGAAGGCGTTGACTCTCAAGTCGAGATTCGTTGCCGACCCCATGATCGTGACCGTCCCAAGTTCGTTCATCATTTTTTGACCTTCCTCGGCTTGCGAGCCTTCACCTTCGGTTGTGGAGCCTCAGCAGTTGGCCCCGGTTCGCCATCGGACTTCTTCAAGTTCTCAACCGGCTCTACCGGATGAACCTCTTCAACCGGCGCGTCCGGTGGCGCGTCGGTCTGGACGAACGTCTTCAATTCGCCCTCTGCGGTAACGACACGCACTTCGAGGACAATCCTCTCGGCAATTGTCGTCTTGGTCTTGACGACGTTGCCCTCGCATTCGCTTTCCTGGTCAACGACGCTCTCCTGCTTCGTGACCGTTCCGCGAACCAAGTGCGGTAGCTCATCCGGTGGCCGAACGACCCCGTCCAAGTGGCCGCTTGCCAGCAGAAGAGCGATGTGGCCGACGCCGAGCGCCAACGGCGGCCTGGCCATTTCGTAGTCCGACGCGACGTCGAGCAACCTTGTCGCTGGAGACTCCGACATCGCCTTCAGCAGCTCTTCGTCCGTCATTGCGTTCTTGTAGAACCGATACCCCGGCCCCTTTGAGTTGGGCAAGTGGTACTCGTCAAGCGAGCAATACGGACTGTCTTCGCGATGAACGACCGATGCCATTTCATTTCGCTTGACGCAGATCATCACCACTTCCTGGTACTTGCGGTGCTCTTCCGGAAAGCGAACCATCCGGACGTTGTCGTACCAAGTTCCAATCGTCTCGCGGACGTAGTGGTTGTTCGCGATCCGCTCTGGGCAAACGAGAAGCATAATGCCGCCCTTGCAAAGAAGCTTCGTCGCTTCATCGAAGAACCGCGACTCGACGCGAGCCCCGCCGCCAAGCTCATCGTCGAACGGTGGGTTGCACCATACGAGCGACAAGCTTCGCTGCTGAACTACCGTGCCGAAGTAACTGCACGGCCCGATCACGTTCACCAAGCCGGATTCTTCGCGGCATTTCTTCGCCCGCGTTCCGTCAAGCTCGATCGCGTAGGCGTCCTCAATGGGACATCCGAGCTTCTCTGCCAAGTGTTTGATCGCCGTGCCTTCTCCTGCACATGGATCAATGATGGCAAACTTGCCCTTCGCTGGTGGCCTGAGGTACTTCAATACCTCGTCAATCGCTTCTGGCGGCGCCGGATAGAACCCGGCTTTCGCCTGTGCTGCGAGCCTCATTGCTAACCCCTCAAAAAGACGCCGAGCCGCGAACTGCACGCGGCCCGGCGTCAACCAGTGAAACGTAGAAACTAATCCTTGACGAGCGCCGTCCATTCCCTGGTCGCAAACTTGGACTCGATGCGACCGTGAATCTCCTGCATCATCCCTCGCCACACCATGTACGCCCGTCGTTCATCCTCGTCTTCCGGAACCCGCGTCCAAGGAACGCCGCCTAGCGACTCGCAATCGCCGTTTGCGAACTGCACGTAAACATTCTTGCCGAACGTGCTGTCGAGCCGCAGCCATGCCGCTTCCTTGCCGTCGAAGTCGCCAACGACGACGATCATGCCGAGATGCTGGTAGACGCCTGCCTTTGGCTTGCACCAGACACCATGCTTGTTCGTCGTCTGCTTGACGGGGCGGAATCCATGTCGCCGTCGGTACTCAACGGTCAACTGGCACTTGCCCCTGTTGCGCCCGCCAATCGGATAGTCGTCGATCGTGTAGATCGGAACCATGTCGAAACTGTCAATTTTTGCCTTGACGTCCTCGACGACTTTCCGCACTTCGTTGATCGTCAACTTCTCGCCAACTGCCATCGCTAACCCCTTTTGCTAAAGAACACGCGAAACGAAACCAAGTAATTGTACCAACTAGCTCGCCGTCTTGCTCCCGAAGTTGTATTCTTCACCGAGCATGAACGCGGCCACAACCACGTCGTTCTCAATGAGAAGGATTTGATCGGGAATGTTGTTCCCAAGTTCCACACGAATCACATCAGCAACGCCCTGGGGATCGTGCTTCGCGTTCCCGTCGTCATTGTTGATCTGGTGAGACGTGAGGATCGCAGGATCGCCACTGTCTTGTTGCATCGCAATCGCCAGCATGTTGTTGTCCTCGCAGGTACTATACGGAAAAAATGGAGTTGAAGGCTTAGGACGACTTATTGGTTCGCCGTCTGTCCACTCTCCATCGCTAACCCCTTTTGCTAAAGAACACGCGAAACGAAACCAAGTAATTGTACAACTAGCTCGCCGTCTTGCTCCCGAAGTTGTATTCTTCACCGAGCATGAACGCGGCCACAACCACGTCGTTCTCAATGAG
>Ga0099850_1000134_pt1 | contig 30564 bp, 17 predicted proteins | sample CB_VirMetaG_5_FD_79182 | JGI IMG/M metagenome (GOLD analysis project Ga0099850, IMG submission 79182) | Freshwater to marine saline gradient viral communities from Chesapeake Bay - CB_1508_1D Viral MetaG | ecosystem: Environmental > Aquatic > Marine > Coastal | place: USA: Chesapeake Bay... | reverse complement strand
CTGCACATTTCTGAATTCTTCTACTTTAATTTCAACCCTATGTGTGCAGAATGGGATGAGATTTTCGGTCTTAGCGTAGGCAAACTCTACGCTGGTTTGTATAACAAATGCCTGAGCGTTGGCATACTTAACTCTAACGGTGGGTTAGAGTCAAGAAACCAGATCAAAGTTCGCGTTCTTCCTTGACACTTTCGGGGGCAACTTTCGCCCCCATTCTTCACACAAACCACACCACACTTTCCTGAAATGTCTACACTTTGCACTCGCAAGATTGAATGGGAGAATGGCACACAGTGGTCAAACTTCCCTGAGTTAGGTTCAATCTACACTCAAACTATGCTTGTCTTTGATGAGTATGAAGGCAAGTACAAAGTCTCTTTCAGAGTAGGCGACGGCAGGAGATTAGGTCTCCTATTTGTAGAAGTGGAGTCCTACGATTGCGACGGTTACGCTTACACTCGGCACTATTGTTTAGGGCAATTCTATACAAACGAAGGTGCAATCAAGTTCGCTCAGTTTGCATTTGATCACTTTTGTTTAGAGTTTAATTGTAAGGTTTGTCCCTCTTTTGAGTGCGTTGATTACATCGACGGCGACCCATGTACGCTCGCTGGTGATGAGATAGTGAGCGAACTTATCTGAGGTTAATTACACTTAGGGGCAGCGATTGCTGCCCTTATTTCATACTATTTCAATTTCGTAACATTAGCAGTGCTGATCAGTGCCTTATGCGTGATAAGCAGTCCTTATGCCCCCCTACCCCCCCTGTGTTAAAATCGATGGGTCCCTCTAGTCTACAAAGTGTTACGAACGCCCATAAGATACAAGACTCAAAGGATTCTCCCACAAGATTCAAAACTGATATATAATTCAAAAAGTAATTTACATGAAATGCAAAAAAATCCGGACAAAAATTTTGTGACCGTAGGGGTCGATCCAGCAACAGACGAATATTATGTTACAATACCTGAGTGGATCATCAATGATCTTGGATGGTATGAAGGTACTGAGGTTGAGTGGGTCATTGATGGTGACGAATTGTTATTAAAAGAGGTTCAAGATGAATGAAGTAATGGGCACTATGTATCACATTTATTTAAAAGATAAATGTTTACATTATGGATTAACAGAAGAAGAATTTTCAAAGGCTTGGGAGACTGCCAAGGGTATGGTAGGACTCATGAAAACTGAGTACACCATTGAGGATCTGAGTTATGAGGAACTCAAATACTCAAGGACGGCAACAATCGACTCATCTCACTAATTGACGAATCACTATATAAGTGGTATGATACTGAAGTAAAAATCATTCGATTATGGCAAAAGGATTCACTGTAAAAGCAAACCCACCAAAACCATCAGTAAAAGAAGAAGAGTGGGATTATGCATTAGCAAAAGAAATGATTAAAGGAAAGACAGTAGTATTCTGTCTACCAGGTAGGAGCGTTTCATATACTTATTTGAAGCACTTTGTTCAATTATGTTTTGATTTGGTACAAGCAGGTGCAAGTATTCAGATTAGTCAAGACTATAGTTCCATGGTGAACTTTGCACGTTGTAAGTGTCTCGGAGCAAATGTTTTAAGGGGACCCAATCAAATTCCCTGGGACGGACGTTTGCAGTATGACTATCAGTTATGGATTGACAGTGACATTGTATTTACTTCAGAGAAGTTTTGGCAATTAGTATTAATGGATAAGGATATTGCCGCTGGTTGGTATGCAACAGAGGATGGATCAACAACATCCGTTGCACACTGGTTAGAGGAAGACGATTTCCGTGGTAATGGTGGTGTGATGAATCACGAAACGGTTGAGAGTATTTCAAAGCGTCGTAAACCATTCACAGTTGATTACACAGGATTCGGATGGCTCTTAATCAAAAACGGAGTCTTTGAGCATTCTGAGATGAAGTATCCATGGTTTGCACCAAAGATGCAAGTCTTTGAGAGTGGCGAAGTACAAGACATGTGTGGCGAAGATGTCTCATTCTGTCTTGATGCCAAGGAAGCAGGTTTTGAGATTTGGTGTGATCCTCGCGTTCGTGTCGGACATGAAAAAACTCGCGTTCTCTGAGACTTATGGAAATATATCCAGATACAGATCGATATAAAATCCTTGTAAAGGGTAAAACCAAATATAATGACTTGACAACGGATGAATTTTTCGATAAAATTCAAGACATGGCAGACAACTTCTATGCCAATAAGGGTCCTGGTCCCGATCAAGTATCCTTTCAGTACAACTCTCAAGGTTCTTATGGGGAATCAATTTCGATAGGATCTACATATCCTCAAAGACCCACAAACACAATTACTATAAGCATATAGGAGATTTATCATGGCAATGCGAAAAGGTGGCGGATACGTCGAAGGAAAGCCCAAGAAGTCTCGTCAGGGAAGAGGCCAGCATACTAAGTACGCTGCGTCTTCTCGTAACAAAGCACGTAAAAAGTATCGTGGACAAGGTAAGTAATTAACTTTTAGACAGTATTCAACTCCCAACATTCAATTAATGTTCAAGAGGTAATACGCAAGTTAATATACAATCAATATTCAAACGGTAATGTTTAATTAACATTCAATTCCTAATATTTGAAAGGAGGTAGCAATACCTCCTTTTTTAATGGAAAATAAATATCGAATAGGGATAGGAACCCCTCAAAAAGTTCTGTTTTAAATAAAACAGGAGCACTATGGGCAATTTAAAAGTCGATAGAAACAAGGACTACATGTACCAAATGTGGGGAACTACGAGTTTAATTACTGATTATTGGTCTATGCCTACCCAATCAAATGATCCGGAAGACTTTACAATGGAAGAACTTGAAAAAATGAAAAATACTGATAAATAATTGAAAAAAGTCATTTACAATGGCGATTAAAAGAATATCAAGATCATTCAAAGACATTAGTTTATCATTTGATAGACATCCAATCACTGGGGATATCCTTACTCTCACAAATGAAAGAGCAATTACGCGATCAATTCGCAATATTGTCGAAACTATCCCCAGTGAGCGATTTTTTAACACTGACTTTGGATCAGATGTGAGATCTTCTTTATTCAATAATATGGACTACGGAATTATTGGTATTATTCAAGATCAAATTTTACAAGCGATTCGAAATTATGAACCAAGAGTTGAAAATGTTGATGTAAATATAAATCCCCTATTCGATGACAATTCTCTTGATGTCACTGTTATTTTTGATATCATTGGACAAGATTTTCCGACACAACAATTCACATTCGTTCTAGAAGCAACGAGATAAAATGCCATTTACAAATTATACAAACTTAGATTTTGATCAAATAAAGACAGAAATTAAGAATTACCTCAGGGCAAATTCAAATTTCACAGATTTTGACTTTGAGGGGTCAAATTTATCAATTTTAATTGATATTTTGGCATATAACACCTATATTTCATCATTTAACTCCAATTTGGCAGTTAATGAGGTGTTTTTAGACTCTGCAACAGTCAGAGAAAATGTAGTATCTCTTGCAAAAAATATTGGATATCTCCCCAGATCCAAAGCAGCAGCAAAAGCAACGGTTTCATTTGATATTTCTGTTAACAATTCAGTATCATCAGTCAAATTACAACCAGAATTGGTCTGTGTAGGAAGAGTAGATGACTCATCTTACATATTTTCCATCTCTGAAGAGATTGAAAGGTCTGCAGTTAATGGAGTAGCATCGTTTTCTAACATAGAAATATATCAAGGAAGGTATTTAAGGCAACAATTTACCGTAGATGCTTCACTAGATCAACGTTTTATCATCCCAAATGCGAATGTTGATACAAGTACAATACGTGTTTATGTCAAAAATATTGGTCAAAGTGATCCAGGTGAGCAATATTCCCTTGTAAATAACCTTTTAAACATAAATTCACTATCGAAAATATACTTGATTCAAGAAGTTAAGGATGAAAAGTATGAAATTATCTTTGGTGACGGAATTTTTGGCAAAAAATTGGAAAATAATTCAGTTGTTACGATAGATTATGTCGTAACTGATGGCAGAGATGGTAATGGAGCATCTAATTTTGATTTTGTTGGCAGTTTGAAAGATGGAAATGGAAATAATATTACCCCAATAACAACACCATCTGTAACAACCGTTCTATCTGCCCGTAATGGGGCAGAAATAGAGTCAGTTGACTCTATTAGATACTATGCACCTAGAATTTATTCCTCGCAGTACAGAGCAGTTACAGCAAGAGACTATGAAGCATTAATTAAAACAGAAATTTATCCAAATGCGGAAATTGTAAATGTAATTGGTGGTGAAGAATTAGATCCTCCAGAGTTTGGGACCGTAAAAATTGCAATAAAACCAAAAAATGGACTTTATATTTCTGATTTTGATAAGCAACAAATTTTATCAAAACTATCTCAGTATACAATTTTAGGAATAAATCAAAAAATTACTGATATTAAGGTTCTTTACGTTGAGTTAGACTCATCAATTTACTATGATTCCTCAAAATCTTCTACTCCAGAGGACATAAGAACAAAAGTTATGTCAACATTGACCAATTTTAGTAATTCGATTAATTCTTCAAAACTAGGTGGAAGATTTAGATATAGTAAAGCTGTAAAATTAATTGATGACAGTGATAAAAATATCACCTCAAATATTACAAAAATTTTGATAAGACGTAATATTAATGCATTGATAAATCAATTTGCAGAATATGAACTCTGTTATGGAAATCAATTTTATGTAAATCCAGATGGAAAAAATATAAAATCTACAGGATTTAAAATCTCCTCAGGATTATTTCCAAATGCAATTGATGCTACAAAATTTGTATATCTTACTGATATCCCAAATGAAGATAAAAAGACTGGAAATTTAGCAATTATTCAACCATCAACTGATCCAACCAAAAATGCATTAACAATTGTGAAATCTGCGGGCGTAGTTGATTATGTTACGGGAGAAATTAGATTGAATTTGGTAAATATAACATCCACAGAACTTCCAAATAATGTTATTGAAATTCAGGCTGTACCAAATTCCAATGACATTATAGCATTAAAAGATTTGTATGTGTCCTTAGACATTCAAAAAAGTAAAATAAATATGTTAAAGGATGTTATTACGTCTGGTGAAAATACATCTGGAATTTTATTTACAGATAGTTATTACAGATCAAGTTACTCTAATGGTAATCTAACAAGGAAAGTAATATGATACAGAAGGGTTTTGAGAGCAAAATTCAAATTCAGGACATTATTGAAAATCAAATACCTGAATTTGTCACTTCAGATAATCCAAAATTTACTGAATTTTTAAGGCAATATTACGTAAGTCTTGAAAATCAGGGATCTACTTATGATATCATAGATAATTTAAGTGATTATGTAAAATTAGATAATTTTAGACCCGAAATTGTAAGTGGATCTATTATTTTAAATAGCGATATTTCCTCCACTGATACCGATATTACCGTAAGTAATACAAAAGGATTTCCTGAGAAGTATGGTCTGATTAAAATAGGCGATGAAATTATTACATATAAATCTAAAAACTCAACTCAGTTTTTGGATTGTGTAAGAGGATTTAGTGGTGTTGATAAGTATGGAAAGACATTATCATTTTTAGATACTAATGCTAATTCTCATACTAGTGGTTCAAGTGTCGAAAACTTAAGTGTATTATTTTTAAAAGAATTTTACAATAAAATAAAGTTCACTTTACTTCCAGAGTTAGAATCAACATCTTTACATAAGGATGTTAATCTAAATTTATTTTTAGCTAACTCTAGTAGTTTTTATAGATCCAAAGGTAGTAATGAATCTATAATAATGCTTTTTAAAGCATTATATAATATTGAACCAATAGTTGTTGACTTAGAAAAGTATCTAGTAAAATCATCTTCTGCAAACTATCTAAGAAGAAATGAGGTAATTTTCCAAACGGTATTTAATTCTTCTAATCTAGATCCTTTAAAATTAATTGGACAACAGATTTTTAAAAATGATAATTTAAGTTCATCAGCTCCAGTATCCGAAATTGAAATTTTAACCAGAGAAGGAAGGTCATATTTCAAATTTTTATTCTTTATTGGCAATGACGAAAACACTTCAAGTCCTGTCGATAATTTTAACGTAACTCCATCATCAAAACTTGTAACCTCAATACAGGCATCTAATAATCAAACAACAATCACTTTAGACTCTACTGTTTCATTTAAAGACAGTGGCAGTGTTTTTTATGTGGATAGCAATGGTAATAAAATAGTAATTTTTTATAGAGAAAAGACTCTTAATCAACTATTAGGTTGCTACACTAGTGGATATGAGTATATAAATGTAAATATACCAAAATCTTCAATCGTTTACGATAACGACTTATATTTTGGATATGAAAATGGAGATACTGAGAAGAAAGTAGAATTAATATTAGTATCAAATTCAACATCTGTAAATGTAAATTATACTGATAAAAAATATTCTTTTGCAAAAGATGAGATTGGGTATGTAACATCTTTTGGAAATCCTTTAGACACAAATGAATTAAATAATTTATCTAAGATTGAGAGAATTTCAAAGTCTTTATATTATAATACATCAATTAGGTATCAAGTTTCATCTTTTAGTGGAAGAACCTTGATTTTAAAATCAAGGATTGATGATCCCTCTGTTCTTAGAGTAGGTGATGCTGTAGAATTTTTAGAACGAAATACTGAAATTAATGCTAGAGAAATAAATCAGAATATTTCATCAACAATTGAAGAATTGACTTCTGCAGTTATTTTAAGAATATTGGGTCTATCGGATGGAACTTATCAAGTAGAAATAGATCAATCTACTTCCAAATTAAGTAGCAATAAAACTTATGATATTCGTAGATTGGTAAAAACCCCATTAAGTAATAATATTCCTTTTGAATATGAAAATTTAACAACAGATATTATAAACACATACACTGATGATGACAATTCTCTTTATATTGCATCAAATTCATTACCATCATATTTGATAGATAACAACATATTTGAATATCAAATAGAATCGATAAGTGATTATCTTGAAAATAAATTTAAATGGTCTTCAATTTTACTATCTACCTCAACTGTAAATGGTCGTGTTGTTTATCCATCTTTAATTAGTGGTGATATCATATACTATGATTACACAGGGTCTCCAATAGATGGATTAAGAAGAGGAATTTATTATATTGAAATAGATGCAAATTCTAAAAATAAATTTAAACTTTACAACTCAAGAACTTCAATAGGTAGTTCTAATTATGTTTTAATTAATAGTGATACAATTCCAACTGGAACACATACTATTACATTATATGCACAAAAATCTGATTCCAAAAAACTATCATCTAAAAAATTATTTAAAAAAGTATTTAATGATAGCACCGAAATAAATGGAAATTATGAAATTGGTACCAAACCTGTAGGAATTTTGGCTAACGGAGTTGAGATTATTAGTCCAAACTCTTCAGATGGAATTTATTATGGACCTATTGAATCTGTTACGGTTATCAGTTCCGGAAAAAATTATGATATTTTAAATCCTCCACAATTAAGATTCGAATCTGGCAATGCCAAGATAGAACCTGTTCTACATGGAAATATATCAGAAGTTGTAGTTGATCAGCAATTATTTGATATTAAAGAACCAGTTAATTTAACCGTGTCTGGTGGAAATTCAAAAAATGTAGTTTTAAAGCCAATTGTATTGTTAGATAGTAGGTCTGTCACTTTTAATGCTAGAGGTGTAGACCAAGGTGGAGGTTTAGATCCTTCTGCGGATACAATAACTTTCATAGATGATCATAATTTTTATAATGGTCAAAAAGTGTATTATGATATTAATGATATCAATAATGCACCAATTGGAATTGGATTTTTTGATACTGAAGGACCATCATACACTAGTCTATCAAACAACTCTTCATTTTTTGTTGATGTAGTAAACTCTCGGACAGTAAGATTATATCCATCAAAATTTGATTATAGTGCAGGAATTAATACAGTCGGATTAGGTACTGAAGGAAATACCGGTATCCATAAATTTAGAACAGAACCACAAAAGAAACTGAAAAAAGTTGTAGTAGAAAATCAGGGAAGTGGTTTCACCTATAGGAAATTGCCAGTATCACAATCCGCAATTTCAACCACTCATAATCTTGTAACTTTTAAAAACCACGGATTTGAAAGTGGTGAATTAGTATCTTACACCTATGAAACAAGTCCTATAGAAGGACTATCAAATCAAAATCAATATTATATACTTAAATATAATAACGATTCATTCCGCTTGTGTAATGCTGGAATTGGTGGAACTATTAAAACAAATTATGATCAAGAAAATTATGTTAAATTTAATTCTACTGGTTCTGGATATCAGTATTTTAAGTATCCAGATATTGAAATAAATGTAACATACCAAAGTATAGTCGATAATTCTCAAAACACAATTGTTGCTACTCCAAAAATTTATGGTGGTATAATAGACACATATGTCTACGAAAAAGGTTCTGATTATGGATCAACAATTTTAAATGTTGAGAAAAAACCAAAAGTCAATGTTTTATCTGGAAAAGATGGATTGATAAAAGTTATAACTGAAAGTGGAAAAATAATAAGAGCATTAGTTTTATACTCAGGATCCGATTATTATTCAGTCCCCGATCTAGAAATAACTGATCCAACTGGTAGTGGAGCAATTTTAAGGGCGGAAATATTAAATGGAAAACTTTTTGGAGTACAAATTATTGACCAAGGAATAAATTATAGTAAAGACCTAACCGAAGTTACTATAAAAAATAGGGGAAATGGTGCAATTTTTTCTGCAAATATTAGAAAATTGTCTGTAGATAATTCTTTCAAGTATGGAAAACAATATCAATCTAACAGAGAACCATCATATGATATTATAGAAACTTCTGAAGGGAAACTAACATATTCAATTATTGGATATAGACAAGAATTATCAAACTTTTTTAATATAACACCTTCAAGTCATTCTCCAATTATTGGTGTTGCATATGATGGAAATCCAATATATGGACCTTATGGATTTTCGGATCCAAATAATTTGCAGTCAAGTTTTAAATTAATGGAGAGTGGGTATTCTTTAGATCCAAATAGTGTGACGAATAGACCATCTCTATCTCTTTTCCAATCTGGTTACTTTACGGAAGATTATAAATTCACTAATACTGGAGATCTTGATGAATTTAACGGTCGTTTCTGCAAAACACCAGAATTTCCTAACGGAACCTACGCTTACTTTGCAACTACAAAAACTACTGGTTCAGAGATTATAGCTAAATATCCTTATTTTATTAAAAACTATAGAAATAGACCAGTAACAGAAAATATTGATGGATCATTAAATCAATCTTCAAGTGTTATTGGTTTAAAGAGAAATACTACACCATACATGGAATCTAATACAGATTCTAAATACGATTTCTTTGTTACACCAAAATCTACAGTTACAAACACTATACAGGTGGATAGTGTAACAAGAGGATCTGTAGATAATATTAAAATTGAAAATGGCGGGTCTAATTTTAAAGTTGGGGATAATCTTAATTTTAAATCTACCGATTCTGGATATGGTTTAGATGTAAAAGTTACTAAAGTTTTAGGAAAAAATATTACAGACCTATCAACTGAATATAAATTCTACCAATCAAAATTATATAAGATAGGAGATTATGAATATGAGATAAAGATATTGCCATCTCATGAAATTTTAAACAACTCAAAGGTTAGTATATCTGGACTTAATACATCTTTTCAGTTTTTAAAAAACTTGCATGTTGCCAATGTAAAAGAATTTTCTACTAACTTGACAGAATCTTTGTCCTTAGGATCAAATTCTGTAGGTGTTGTAACTGACATTGTAGTTGACAACTTACCTTCACAAATATCTATTGGTGGATCTATTAGAGTAGATAATGGATCTGTTGAAAATTATTATGAAGTTTTAAATTTTTATGAAAAGTATAGTACAATTAGATGTTTAAAGATAATTGGTAGCGACCAAAACATAGAATCTGGTTCTAAAGTAACTATATTACCAACAAGGTTTACAATTAATACAAAAACTAAATCTGAAAGTACACCATCAAAAGAAAATAATTTAATATATTTCAATCCATCTGAAGTTGTTGCAATTTCTACTCTCAGTGGAGCAACCGTCCCATTATCATTTAAAATAGGTTCTTCTAGTGTAAATGTAGAAATTCCATCAAAATCAATTTATATCCCCAATCATAATTTAAACAATGGGCAAAAGGTAACTTTCAATAGATCTAGCACTAATGTGGGAGCATTTATTGCAAGAGATTCGGAATATAGAGCTTTTTCCATTTTTGAGTCTGGACAAACTCAAAGAAATTTGTGGATTATTAAAAAGTCTGATGATGTGATCGGAATTGCAACAAGATCGGTAGATGTATATGGAACAGATGGTCTTGCTTTTTATGATGAGACAATTACAGTATATAGTGATACATATAAAGATTATTATATTGATCCTGGTTATTCCGAAACTACATGTCAGATAGATCAAATAATATCTACAGTGTCTGTATCAACTTCACATTTATTATCAAATGATGATGAAGTTGAATTAAATGCAAAATCCAATACTACTGTAGGATTTGGGCAAACTGATTTCATAAAATTAAGATATTTAAGTAGTATTGATGATATTTCAGTCAAAGATTATGTTTTTTCCCCTACTGATGTAGATTTGACGGAAAATAAAATTAATATCGTAAATCACCAACTGAACAGTGGTGATGCAGTTTATTATATTTCAACATCAGTTATTGGAGGAATAACGACTGGAATCTACTATGTAAATAGGGAAGATCCCCATAATATAAAATTATCTGAAACATATAAAAATTCCACCTCAAATACACCAATTACTTTAGATCTTACATCATTACCATTTTACGGAACTGAACCACAAAACTTATATTTAATAAGTCCTAAAATAGACGTTCCTAGAAATTCAGATCTAAAATTTGATGTTAGCGATAGTTCTCTAGATGGATATAATTTAGATTTTTATGAAGACCAAAACTTTAGTAAAAAATATATATCTTCTGGATCAGATTTGAACTTTGCAGTTTCGGTTGGTGTAGGCACAGTGACCTTAAAGTATAGTGATAATACACCAAGTGAACTATATTATGCTATAAGTGATTCGGAAAAAGTAATAAAATCTAAAGTCAGTTACTCACATCCAAATAAAATAAATTATGTTGATAGTGTTTATAATAATAAATTTACTATATTTAATTCTTTAGATACGAAGTTTTCATTTTATTTGGATCAGGTACCAGAAGCACTAAATTACACACAAAGTAATACCGATACATTAGAATACTATACATCGTCTCCTACAGCAACAGGATCTATCATCTCTACTAATATAATAAATGGTGGATATCTGTACACTAATACTCCAAATTATAGTGGTAGTAATAGTTTAAATGGGAGTTCGGAAATTATTATTGCAGAATCTAATTCTATTGGAAAATTAAATTCAACTCTATTTAAAAATACTGGGTTTGAATATTCTTCTGATACAACATTATCTCCAAAAATAGAATTTTCAAAGCAGATTGATATTATTGATAGTCAATATGTTACTAACGTTGAAGTGGTATCTGGTGGGTATGGTTTTTATTATGAACCAAATCTGGTAATTGTAGAATCTAATAGTGGAAAATTAGTTAATAATGGTTCAGTATCTGCTACACTAAGTGATGGATCACAGGGCACAAAATCAATTGTTTCAGTAGAAATAAACACGCCAATAACTGGATTAGCAAATACACCAGTAGAAATTCGTAGTATTAACAATACAAACTCGATAAGAATTGACAAAGTAACATCTTCCACTTCTGGCATTTTAACTTGCACTTTAAGTACTCCAACTATTGGATATCCTAGTAATAATCAACCATTTGCAAATGGATCTGAAGTTTTTGTGGAGAATATACAAAATGTTGAAAACACTGGAATAGGTTTTAATTCTGCAAATCATGGATATTCATTCTTTAAAGTAATAAGTTATTCGAATACAATTCCAGCTACGATAGAATTGGAAATACCAAAATTGTTTGGTAATCCTGGAGTTGCTCTGACAACACAACTTAATACATATGCTTCTGTATCTTCAAAAGAAAATTATCCAATTTTCAAAGTAACGCAGGATTATGCAGACTTTTTAGAAGGAGAAACTATTTTAGTTTTAGATAATAATGAAGTTATTGAAACAGATTTGATTATAGTAAAAGCACAACAAAATAAGTTAAAATATTTTGGATCATATAGATTAAAAGTTGGACAAACACTTAGAGGTTCTTATAGTGGATTTGAATGTAAAATTCAATCACTTTCAGAAGTCGATTGTAGTTTGGAAGTTTCACATCAGAAAAAAGTAGATGTTGGTTGGTTGGATGACACTGGAATGACTAGTGTAGATACTCAATATTTACCTGATAACGATTATTATCAAAATTTATCATATACAATTAAAAGTGAAAAATCGTGGTTAGATGTATCATCTACGGTGAATTCAATTGTTCACCCATCAGGAACTAAAAATTTTGCAGATATGCAATTAAGTTCTAATGCAACGTCTAGAGTATCTATTGGTACAGTTGGAGATGCTAAACTAGAATCTGTCACATCACTATTTTCTTCTGGCAATACGCAAGAAGTAAGAAATTTTGAAATGGTTGTTGATGGTAATGTTATAAATGACTCGTTCACAAATGAAATTAAATTTAATTCACTCAAATTAACATCATTTAACTTAGTTGAATCAAATAGAGCTTTGGAGTTTGATGACATATCATACTTATTCGCATCTAAAGATGATCTTGAATCGTTTGAAACTCTTAGATTATTAAAATCTAACAATAAACCATATATAAAATATTTAATACAAGGAAAAAATCTAGTGGCTCCCAATATTATTGGCGATCCAATAGATGAGATTCAACTTACAGAAATTATTGTATTATCTGATGTTAAAAGTATCACAAATGCCGAAAAATATTCTTTAAGTAATACTGGAATTGCAACAGGTACAATTTCAAAATATTTTGATGTTTATGCGGATATGGATAATTCTTCTGATATTAAGTTATATTTTAATCCCGCAGATACATTCAACAGCGACTATGAAATTAAAGTTATTTCTACCACTTTTGATGAATCTTTAGTGACAGAAGGAACTAAAGAGTATGATCATGTTCAAACAAAATCTAAAGTAGATATTATTTCTAATAATAGTTCTACAAATTTACTTTCCTTAAGTACATTAACAAAATCTTCTTTTATTTCGGAAATTGCAATACAAAATATTGATCCCAATAATGACATAACCGAATACGTTGAAATTTACTGTGCTACAGATGGTACGAATCAAGTTTATGCAGATTATGTACTCGATACTAGAAAAAATGATGGGTCTATACAATCTTTGGTTAATATAACACCCTCGATTGATACATCTAATAATGTTTTAAGATTAACTTGTTCAAATAATCAAAATAATACTGTAAAAATTATCTCCAATACTATTGTATTTGATTCTTCTCCAACAGTAGGTCTTGGATCTACTTCCCAGTTTAAATTGAATAATCAAAGTGATACCACATGTAGAACAGCGCTAATAGAATCTAGGTATGATGAAATTGTTGGTTTAACTACAATAAGATCATATGATGTGAACTTATTTACATCATTTAAATCTATAATTCAAGTTGTCTCTGGAGATGTAGTATCACTTCATCATGTTTTAGGTGTTCATGATGAAAATAATTCCTACATAACTGAAGCTCCTTTAATCAGTACCAAAGGAACTGGAGGTATTAATAATGTAGTAGGTATATTCACATCTAACATAGAAGATAATAATTTTAATTTAGCATTTATACCATATTCTGAGACTGATACAATAAAAATAAGTCAATATAATAAAGTTTTCTATAAGGTATATGATACCAATGTGAATCCCGAACCTTTAATTAATAATCCATTAAGAGAATCTTTCACGAAAAATTTATATTTTGGCAAAAATAGTCCTTATACAAATAGAACATCTTTCCCTGCAAACTACAAAGGGACACCAATTTTTGCAAAGAAATTTGATCCTCAAGTTTCTTCAATTTTAGACCCATCTACAGGAATATTTACTATTCCAAACCATTTCTTTAGTAATAGAGAGAGATTAGTTTATGAATCCGGTTCAACTTTTGTTGGATTAGGTGCTAGTGATATGCACATTAACCCATCTACAGATATTTCTGGAATAACTACAGATATACTACCAAAAGATGTATTTGCTATAAAAATTAGTGATAGTCAGTTTAAACTTGCTACAAATGAGTCTGATGCAGAAAATTCTATTGGAGTTACATTTACTTACACTGGAACTGGTAATGCCCACAAATTGACGATGGCAAAATTAGATTCCAAATCTCTTGTTTCTGTAGATAACTTGGTTCAGTATCCACTCACTTCAACTAACATAAGTCACGCTACTGCTACTAATGTAGGTGTTGCCGACACTTATATCAGTCTAACAGGAATATCATCAATTTTTCCAACAGATACTATCAAAATAAATGATGAATATATTCGTATTATTGATGTTGGTCGTGCTGAACAAATTGATGGTCCAATAACATACATATCAGGAAATTATGAACTAGTTGAAGTTGAAAGAGGTGCTGTTGGATCTACTGCATCTAGTCATTTGCAAGGAGATACTGTTGATGTATATAAAGGTTCATTTAGAATTAGTGGTGAAAATATAGATTTCACCGCGCCTCCAAAAGGAGCACCTGGTGGAATTGATGAATTAAATGCGAGCAATCTTCCAAGAATTAGATCTAAATTTAATGCTAGAGCATTTTTAAGAAAAAATTATGAAAGTAATTCTATTTTTGACGATTTTTCTGGTAATTTCGATGGTATTACTAGATCGTTTGAATTGACTAGATTGGGAGTATCAACAATAGGTTTTAATACTAATTCTACTAATCCACTTGCTGTTTCTTCTTCTGATCCAGAAACTGTTGGTGCGGGAAATGGTATGTTGTTTATAAATGGATTGTTCCAAAAACCACAGACATTAAATGCAGATACTTACAATTTCTTTATAACTCAAGATGCTGCTGCTGGTGTAAGTACGGTCACATTTACTGGAAATGATCTATTGAATCCTACAACAAATGAATACGATGTAAATACTAATCAAATTCCTAGAGGTGGTTTGATTGTTTCATTAGGATCTACTGCAGGATTGGGGTATGCACCACTGTATGGAGCATCAGTATACCTTAGAACAGATGTTAATGGAGGTATTGGTGAGGTTATAGGTATTGGAACAACAGGAACAGCATTCCAAGGTATTACAACAGCAGACTATAATAATACTACTGGTTTGTTGCAAATAACTACATCTACACAAAATATCGGAATTTTGACTGCCTTTGATACTCGTTTTGTTAAATTGGTGGGATTGTCATTTACATGCTCCGGATATGAAAATGATGGAAGTAGTTTAGATTATCCAACTCACGATAATCCTCTCTCCATTGTCGGAATTTTTACAGATTCCTTTATAGTTGATGTTGGTGTTTCTACAATTACACATCACTACGTTGGTAATGGAACTGTGTTCCCTTATTATGATAGATTGACCTTTGGATCTGGTTATAATGAATACAAGTATCCAGATCAAGGAAGACAACCTATTTCGTATGAATTAGACTATGATTCTCATAGTGGTTCAGATGCAGAATTTAATATTACGGTAGTTGAAGGTGGAGAATTGGATATTCAAGTTACATCTCCTGGAGATGGATATGTAAATCCACGTTTAAAAATAGAATCACCAGATTATGAGAATTTGGAAGTTGTTGGTATTAGTAGACTTGGCATTGGTGCTACCACTGAAACTGGTGTTGGTATGTTAATCAATGTTGAAATTGGTTCAAATACAGACCAAAATGCTCAACCCGTTGGTTTAGGATCAACATTCTTTAACGTTAGTAATTTTAAGATTACACGTTCTGGGTACAAGTTTAAAGTTGGTGACGTATTTACTCCTGTTGGTTTAGTAACAGCTAAAGGATACAGTGAACCAATAGATCAATTTAAATTAGTTGTTTTACAAACATTCAATGATAACTGTTCAGTATTTCAATTAGGGGAATTTGATTACTTAGATTCTATAAAATCATATCAAAATGGCAGTAGAACAGTGTTCCCATTATCATACGATTCTAGAAGAATTAGTTTTGAGACCGATTCAACAAAACAAGAGTCTGCTTTAATTAATATGGATTCATTGCTAGTAATCTTCATTAATGGTGTAATCCAAGTTCCTGGACAATCTTATGTATTTGATGGAGGTGCTTCTATAACATTTAGTGATCCTCCACTAGAAAGTGATATAATAGAGATGTTCTTCTACGTTGGCACCAGAGGAATTGATTCATCTCTTAATATTGTAGATGAAACAATTAAAATAGGTGATGAATTAAAGATTCAAAATCTTCCCTCAAATACAAACACTCTAGATCAACGAAGAAGGACAGTTCATGATCTTGCATCTTCTGCAGTAACAAGAACTAACCCATACACTCGTGAGGGTATTAGTGATTCTATTTACAGACCTGTTACGTGGATAAAACAAACTCAGGACATTGTTATTGATCAAATAACTTATACTAAAGTAAGAGATTCTTTAGAATCTCAAGTATATCCAACTGCAAGAATAATATATGATTTAAATTCTACAGATAATTATGTTTTTGTTGATAATGCAGATTTATTTGACTATGAAAATAATAGTTCTAAAAACAATTTAATTATTTTACCAAATCAAGAAGCAGTTGGTGGTGCTGCAACTGCCATAGTTGATTCTAATGGATCAATTAGTAGCATAGATGTCACTAACCCAGGTCAAGGATACAATTCCCAACCTTTGGTTAAAATAGCAAATCCAATTATTGGAATTGGAACTAATAGATCTTGGTATAATGTTGGAATTGGAACCACCGCAGATGTTGGAATTGGAACTACAGCAACAGCTTCAGCATCTTTACTACCCAATTCAAAACTTGATACTATAAGTGTTACAAATCCTGGATCTGGATACACAACATCAAATCCACCTCAAGTTATTGTAGAAGAACCAGATATAGTATTCGAAGAAGTTTTATTTGTAGATACTGTTCAAGGATTTAGTGGAATTATTGTTGGTATAGGTACAACAGTAGGAGATACTGACCTTGGCATTGAGTTTGAAATTAGATCTACAAGTCGTCCTGCAGATGATGGATATGCCGATTTACTTCCTGGGTATCCAATTTACATATTCAACACTTCTTGTGGTGAAGGACTAACATCAATTGATCATGATGATACTGAAATAGTTGGAATTTCTACTCAATTTGTAGACAATATTTACATTATTAAACAGATAACAACTACAGATAGTAATACTGGAATTATAACTTGCAATATTGCAAGCGATACAAATCATGTTGGAATAGCAAGTACGGGAACATATATTAATCCAGTAGGTCATTTTTCATGGGGTAAATTGAGTGGATTTAATAGAAGTAACAATCCAATTTCTATAGGTGTTACTGGTAATGTTGTCTCAGGATTATCCACATATCCAGAGATAAGAAGAACAGGATTTAAATCTTCTAAATTGAGAGATGCTGATGCCAAAGGATTGCGTAATAGTGGTTCTCTAGACAAGACCATATAAATAATAGAAAAAATGGTTTAAAATGCCTGCTTTTGTAACGGAACAATTTAGAATTTTAAATACTACCAATTTTGTAAATTCTATTGATAATGGTACTGATAATTATTACATATTTGTAGGTCTACCAAATCCTACTACTGCTGGATTTGGTAGGTCATCAACATGGGATATTGGAGACCCAAATGTGACAAATCCAGTAATTCCAGATCCTACGGACAATATTGATTACTTGCCTCATTATGCAAATACAATGCTTTATGGTAGAAAAGTTACTCCATCTAACGTAAGACGTTGTATTAGAAGAATACCTTGGACTAAGGGTATCAAATATGATATGTATAGGCACGACTATAGTTCAACAAATCTTTCTCCAAATAGTAATAGACCAAGATTATATGATTCGGATTATTATGTAATTAACAGTCAATATCAAGTATATATTTGTATATCCAATGGATCTACTGGTACAGATCCTACAGGAAATGAGTCTTTAGATGAACCAACATTTACTGATTTGGAACCATCAAAAGCAGGAACACAAGGAGATGGTTATATTTGGAAATATCTTTTTAGTGTATTGCCTTCCGATATTGTTAAATTTGATTCAACAGAATTCATTCCACTTCCAAATGACTGGGATGATACTTCTACAAATGCTCAAGTTCAAGCTATAAGAAATAATGCCGACTCTAGGATTAATAAAAATCAAATTAAAAAGGTATTCATAGAAAGATCTGGACCCAGTGGTGCATATTTGTCTGGGGAAGTTGACATTATAGGTGATGGTAGCGGAGGAAGAGTATATATTACTGTGAATGAGTCTGGACAAATAGAAGATGCTACCGTAACTAGTGGAGGAAGTGGATATACTTATGCAATCGTTGATTTGGAACCACTTAGAACTACCGATACTTTTTCATCAGATCCGGCAAAATTAATACCAATTATTCCACCATCATTTGGGCATGGTTATGATCTGTATAGAGAACTAGGTGCAGAAAAAGTATTCATGTATGTAAGAATGGATGATTCTACAAAGGATTTCCCAACAGATACAAAATTTGCACAGATAGGAGTACTAAAAAATCCCCTAAAAAATGTATCAAATTCTAATTTTACTGACGATAGTTTTAATGCCACATATTCGTTGAAAGTAACTTTACCCCAAGGAAGTGTATCACCAGTAATTGGAACAAAAATTAGACAAAAAGTACCAAATGGTGAAGCAGAAGCATATATTGCTTCTTATGATTCTGTAACTGGAGTACTAAAATATTTTCAAGATAGATCATTACAATATTCTTTATCAACCAATGATCAATCTGATTATGCTGGAATTTCATCATCCGGAAAACTTTTCCAATTTGAAGGATCAAATCCGATAAATGGAGATGCTAATGATTTCGTTGCTTATATTGACACATCTTTCGATGGATCGGAATTACAATTAACTGATAGAGTTGTTAATTTAGGTTCTTCATTCATATCTGGCGTTTCTCAACCCGAAATAAATAAAACATCTGGAGATATTATTTTTATTGACAATAGAGCTTTGGTAACAAGGAACTCTAGACAAAAAGAAGATATTAAAATCGTTCTAGAATTTTAAAAAATGGCACAAAAAACAAATTTTAACATAAGCCCCTATTTTGATGATTATGATAGTGGAAAGAATTTTCATAAGGTACTTTTCACACCAGGAAAATCAATACAGACTAGGGAATTAAATACAATTCAATCTATATTACAAAATCAAATTGAGTCTTTTGGAAGTCATGTTTTCAAAGAAGGAACACCAGTTGCGGGCGGAGAAATATCTTATGATCCTTCCTATAATGCAATAAAACTTAATAATGTTTCTTTTGGAGTAGATATTAGTTTATATATTGAAAAATATGAAGGAAAACAGATTAAAGGTCAAGTATCAGGAATAACTGCAAAGGTTCAAAAAGTTGTTCTTACAAATACTAGTGGTGTAGATTATATTACTTTATATGTTAAGTATCTTGAATCTGGAGAAGAATTTAATGGTGGAGTTTTTATAGATGGTGAATCTTTACTATCAACAGAAGCAATAACATATGGAATAAACAATACAGTAATTGCATCTGGGTCACCATTTGCATCATTGATTGCAGAAGAATCTACAGATATTGGAACTGCAGTTTCTATAACTGAAGGTATCTATTACATCAGAGGAAACTTTGTACGTGTAGATAAAGACACACTGATACTTGATTACTATACAACAAATTCTTCATACAGAGTTGGTCTAAGTGTTAATGAGGAAATTATATCTGCAAAGCAAGATAATACTCTCTTCGATAATGCAAAAGGATTTACTAATTTTGCTGCCCCAGGGGCAGATAGATTTAAAATTTCAACTAAATTATCTAAAAAATCTTTAAATGATTTTAATGATACTAATTTTGTAGAACTATTGAGAGTTCAAAATGGTATATTAAAGCAAATTCAAACTAATACTGAATATAACAAGGTAAGAGACTACATTGCAAAAAGAACATTTGATGAATCTGGAAATTACACCGTAAATCCATTTTCATTATCTTTGAATAACTCTCTGAATAATCTGAAAGGTAATAATGGAAAATATTTCTTTGGTGAACTTACAGCAAAAGGTAATACACCATCCGATGATTTGATGTGTGTAACCTTAGGTCCTGGAAAAGCTTATGTAAATGGTTATGATATTAATAAACCAACAACCACAGTATTGGATGTTCAGAAACCAAGAGAAACTGAAAAAGTAACAGGATCTCAAGTTCCATTTACATTAGGAAATGTTTTAAGACTCAATAACGTTTACGGTGGCGTTACAAATAAAAATGTAGTGTCTTTTTATAATGGGAGAAGAAGTGGTAGCAGTCCCACAGGTGGAAAAGTTGGTGAGGCAAGAGCATATTTGTGCAAATTAACGGATGCTTCATATACAGGAGCATCCTCAAATTGGGACCTATATCTTTATGATCCAACTTTTTTCACAGAATTAACTATAAATGAATCTGTCAATAGTGCAGAAGTAACTGCAGGAACGAGAATAGAAGGTTCTTCTAGTGGAGCAGTAGGATATTCAGTTGCTTCAGGAATTGGAACTGTAGTCACAGTTAGAATGCAGTCTGGAAAATTTTTACAAAATGAATCTATATCAGTTGGTATTTCCACTATTTCTAGAAGTATAACTGATGTGTTGTCTTTTAATCAGAATGACATTAAATCAGTTTTTGATGAGACTGTAACACCAGTATTTGCGGCAGACACATACTTAGATAAATCACTTGCAAATGGATTTAGTTCCGATGATACTATTTACATTGATACAAACTTTAATCTAAAGGCTAATAAACCTTTGACTGGAATAACAACCTCAACAGTTGTGAGGTTTTTAGAACCAAATCAAACTACAGAAAAATTTGCTCGTGTAGATAGTATTAATGCTGATGGATTAAGTGGTAGATTGGAAGCAGTATCAGCAGTATCGGGTGTGACCCTAACTAGCGCTCCAGGATCTAATATTCAAGTACCCTTCATTGTTGGAACAAGTAAAATCAGAAGACCAAATTCTGCATATTTGTTCTCTATTTTATCAAATAATAATGTATCTAGTGTAGAACTTAGTAATTCTAGGTTATCCTTTTCCGCGCAAGCAATTATATCACAATCTGTAACACAAAATGGAACTTTGGAATTGGGAGTTGCTGCATTTGATATCTATTCAGATACAACAAATGTGTCTTTTGACACATCCAAGGACATCGAAAAATTCTCCATTCACTATAGTAATGGAACTATAGAAGCATTAAAAGATGATCAAATTGAATATTCGAATAATAACAAAACAATAAAATTTAACAATATATGTAAGGGTGGAAGTAAGACAGTATATTTGGTAAACGCATCATTTGTTAAAACTGGAATACAAAGTAAAACAAAAGTACATAAAAAAAGTGAGCAATTAGATATATCTTTATCTAGCAATCAACAATCAGGATCTAGTGAGGGTTCATCTTTAAATGATGGATTAACATTCAATCGTTATTATGGTTTGAGAGTTCAAGATAAAGAAATTTGTCTAAGATATCCAGATGTATCAAGAATTTTAGCAGTATATGAATCTATAGATAGTAATGCACCGACTCTAGATAGTATCACATTTTCACCATTATATTCGGTATCAACTACAGTATTAGTTGGAGAAGATGTATATGGTCTCGATTCTCAAAGTATTGCAAGGGTTGTAGAGGTAAATTCAAATACAGTCAAAATTGTATATTATGGTAATAAGCAATTTAATAATGGGGAGCAAGTTACATTCACTCAAACAAATCTAACTGCACCTATACAGTCATTTAGTGCAGGATTATATAAAGATATAACTAAATCTTTTATTTTGGATAATGGTCAAAGAGATCAATATTATGATTTTTCAAGACTGAAGCGAATAAAGGGTCAAGCAGAACCAACCAAAAAATTAAAAGTTATATTCGATTATTATGATGTTTCTGGGTCCAATGTTGGTGAACTTTATAGTGTCTTAAGTTATCCAAATGATTCATATCAAAAAGATATTCCTAGAATAGGTTCTCTATCTGTTAGAGCCACTGACACTTTGGACTTTAGACCAAGAGTTTCGTATTTTAGCGGCAATTCATCATCTCCGTTTGATTTTTCATCAAGAACATCAAGTTTTGGAAGTTCTCCAGATGTAATATTTACGCCAGATGAATCATCAATAATAAATTATAATCATTATCTTGGAAGAGTTGATAAAGTTTACTTGGATCCTAATGGAGAATTTTCAATCGAAAAAGGAATATCCTCCAAAGAACCAAAAGGACCAAAGATAAAAGAAGATAATTTACATATTGCCAATGTTTCAATGCCACCATATCTTTATGATATTGGTGATATAAGAATTGATATGATTGACAATAGAAGATATACGATGAGAGATATTGGAAAGATAGAAGATCGTGTAGAAACATTGGAACGTGTTACATCTCTTTCTTTACTTGAAAGTAGCGCAAAATCACTGCAAATTCAAGATGGAGATGGTCTAGAAAGATTTAAAACAGGATTTTTTGCCGATTCATTTAAAAATAGTTCTTTATTAGATACTCTTTCATCACTATCAACCATTGAAAACGATGAATTAATTCCATTACAGTCAAATAGATCTATTGAGAATACTCCGATAACTAAAAATTCAATATCAGAAGTCAATTATGATACTACAGTTGATTATGAATTATTAGACAATAATGTTAAAAAAACGGGTAACGTAGTAACTTTAAATTACGATGAAGTTGATTGGATAGAGCAAAAATTAGCCACTAGAGTTGAAAATGTAAATCCATTCCATGTGATTCAATATGTTGGAGACATTAGATTATTCCCCTTCAGAGACATTTGGATTAGAACAGAGCAATTAGAAAACAAAGTATTAACACAACAATTAACACTAGCATTAGAAACTCAAAGTCAAACTGAAAGATTGATTTTGAATAATCAGGATGTAACTACTGGTACAGGTTCTGCAGGATTAGGTGAAGGTGGAATTAGAGATACTTGGACTTCTTTAACTTTAACAGATGGAACTGAATCTGAACCAACGACTTCGGTTTCATCTGACACATCATTATCAAGTACGAATGAAGTTTCATTTGTTGAGCAAATTCGTGATGAATACATGAGAAGTAGAAATACAGAATTTTCTTCTTCAAACTTAAAAGCATTTACTGAGTATTATGCTTCTCTAGATGGAGATAGTGGTATAAAAATTATACCAAAATTAATAGAAATTTCAAAAAATACGACGTTGACAGAACCTGGATCTACAAATTCATTCCAAGTCGGGGAAATTATCTCTGTCGAGTCTAATGGAAAAATTATAATGAATTGCAGACTTGCAAATGCAAATCATAAGGGAGGACAATATAATAATCCAAACCTAACATATACTGTCAATCCATATAACAGAAGTGAGCAAGCACAAGAACTTTATAGTTCTCAAAGTCCTTATTTAAATATTGACACTCATTCATTAGCAGAAAAATCTGCAGAGGCAGACGTAAGTGACAAAACCACATTTGTTGGTTATATTGAAAAAGGTGCAAAGATTTTTGGAAATACATCAAATGCTGTTGCTTATGTTAAAAATATAAGATTAATCACTGATAATTTTGGCGATCTTATTGGATGTTTCTTTGTAGATAATCCAAATAATTCTGGCCAAATTAAGAGATTTGCAACTGGAGAAAAAACTTTTAAGTTAAGTAACACTGCAAATGCTAGCAACTCTTTAGTCAATGGTAGTACAGACTATTCATCGGCAGAAACTACATATGTATCTGAAGGTTCTGTTAACAAACTTCAAAATATTGAAAGAATAGTAGAATCTGGTGCTTCATTGACAACAACAAATAATGTTAGAATTAAACAATTAAATGCGATAAGAAATGAGAACATTTCTACTACTGAAATTCCAACACCAATAATTAACAATATTACACAAATAATTCAAAGACAAAGACATGCAGATCCATTAGCACAAACATTTTTAGTTGGTACTGCAAGAGGTCTTAATAGTGGATGGACCGATGATATGAATGGTGCATTCCTAACTGCTGTTGATCTTTTCTTTAAAAAAGTTGACAGTGGATCTGCGGCACTTACCGTCCAAATAAGAACATGTGAATTTGGAATTCCAACTTTAACAATGATTGGCGATCCTGTAACTTTAAGACCATCTCAAATTAAGGTTTCTAATGATGCTTCTGTAGCAACAAAAGTTACTTTCCCATATCCAATATATTTGCCACCAAATCTTGAGTATGCAATAGTTTTAATGTCCCCAGAAAGTCAAGAATATGAAGTTTGGACTGCTAAAATGAGTGAAAAGACTATTGGTACAACGTCTTTACCTGATATCGAAAGTGTGAGGTATACTAGACAATTTGCTATCGGTAGTTTGTTTAAATCGCAAAATGGATCTACATGGACACCAGATCAAAATCAGGATTTAAAATTTAAATTATACAAAGCATCATTTACATCTACGGAAGGTAAATTATATCTAGGAAATAATAAAACAAAACGTAGACAGTTGGGACCAAATCCTATAACAACATTACCCAAAAAACTCAAGGTAGTGTTAAGTGCTGCTATAACAGATTCTGGAGATATTGCAAAGTTAGTTTCTGGAAGAAAAGTTACAGATAATGCTAGCGTCTCTTTTGGCGCTCATGGATTTATATCTGCCACTGGCGGTCCAGTAAACACGGTAGGACTTCAAACTCCAGGAAGTAATTACAAACCAGACACTTATGCTAAGATACCAACAACTGCAATTACTGGAAATGGATCTGGACTAGAATTAGGTTTTATTGTTAGTTCTAATGGTCAAATACCTTCCAGTATAACTATAAATGTTTCTGGAAACGGATATGCTGTTGGTGATGTAGTTGAAGTTGATACTAGTTCAATGGGATTCTCTGGATCTGGTGCAAGAATTACCATTACTAGTACAAACAATCAAATTGATACACTGTATCTAGATAACGTTATTGGATCTCTTAGTCAAAACAATCTTCCCAAGTATTATGAGGGAAGTACTCCCACTGCACTGTCTAATTCTTCTATTACTATATCTTCGATTAGTCAACTTGGTGATTATAATAATGGAAATTATTTCCGAGTCAATCATTTCTCACATGGAATGTATGCTACCAATAATTTTGTTCAAATCAGCAATGTTTCTCCAGATACACCTAAAATTAGATTAACTAGTTCTTTGAATGCCACAGAAACATCATTAAATGTTTTGAATTCTCAAATTTCATATTTTACACAATTTGAGGGAAATGACGTATCTGCTAATAACGGAGGATACATTAAAATAAATGATGAAATTGTAAGGTATACATCTGCTCCAACAAATGGAACATCGATTGGTGGTCCACTGCAGAGAGGACAACTTGGTACAGTTGCTTCTTCACATCCAGAAGGATCGTTTATACAAAAGTATGAAATTTCAGGAGTATCTCTTGCCAGAATTAATACAAAACACAATATTGAAGATGTTGGTATAGATTTGGATTCTTACTACATACGTTTTGAAAGAAGTGGAACAGGTCTTGATAGTGAAACTTTAGGTATAGATAGATCAAGTAATAACTCAACTTATGGTCCATCATTAAACTTTAATGCTGAAAATAGTGTTGGTGGAAATGATACTAAAGCTACTGAAAATTATGTTTATGATAGAATACAGTGCATTTGTGATGCCATTATTCCATCTGTCGGAACAAATATTCGAGGTAGAGTTAGAACAATTTCTGGAACAAGTTGTGATGGATCCGAAGTTTCATTTACAGATTTGGGATATGAAGAAATTAATTTAAATACTGTCAAGAAGATGTCTTCACTAAGATTAGTTGCATCTAGTATAAATGAATCAGAATACCTTTCCAGCATTGCTAGAAATAAATCTGTGACAACAGAATTATCTTTGTCCACAAATAATTATAATGTGTCTCCAATGATTTTCCTGGATGATTCCAAAACTATACTATTCTCATCTAGACTCAACAATCCAGTTTCAAATTATATTACAAATTCTGACATTTCCACGTTATTATATGACCCTCATGAAGCGACGTATGTTTCAAAATTAATTAAATTATCTCAACCATCAAATTCACTAAAAGTAATTATTGCCGCATATCGCCATGAGTCTTCAGATTTTCGAGTTCTTTATCAATTACTTAAAGAAGGATCTAATCAAGGTGAAAATGTATTTGAATTATTCCCAGGTTATGATAATTTGACTACAGATTTAAATGGAGATGGATATTATGATATCATAGATTCAAATAACAATAGTGGAAGACCTGATTCTTTTGTTCCTAGTAGTTTAGATAATCAATTTATCGATTATGAATTTACTGCACCAAACATTGGTCCTTACATTGGATATAAGATAAAGATTGTTATGTCTGGAACAAGAATGGACAAATATCCAAAGTTTAAAGATCTACGAATTATTTCTTTAGCATAATGAGTTATCTTAAAGTTGATGGTCATCCCAATTTATATCGGGATGACCATACCGGAGCAATTATTAATACTGACAATAATTCTTATCATCAGTATATACAATCCGTGGAAAAAAGAAAAAATATGAAAAAAGAAATAGAAACTTTAAAAAATGATGTCTCTGAAATTAAATCTCTACTAAAGGAGTTAATCAATGAATCCAGAAAAAATTGAGTTAGAAAATTTATCTAAAAATTTTGAATATTTTAAAATTGCTTCAGAAATAGATTCTGTTGATTGTATAGAAACAGTTAAAAATATTGCAAAGTCATATGTCAAGTTATATTTTAAGCAACAAGAGGTTATTTCTCAACTATAAGTTGATTTGATAAATACTTAAACAACTATAATTTAAATGAATGGCTGCAGCATATTCACTGAATCTATCGATTAATAGTGATACCACCTTTAAACAGTCTTTTAATTTAACTGAAAATGATGGTAGTGCTTTAGATTTAACAAACTATACTTATGCGGCGCAACTAAGAAAACATTCTTCTAGTAATACTTCTACGAGTTTTACAGTTACCGCACCTAATCCAACTGCTGGAGAAATTGTTATATCATTGTCTCCATCCGATACATCTTCTCTAAAAGAGGGAAGATATGTGTATGATATTGTCATTACAAATAATACTGACAATGCAAAAACAAGAGTTATTGAAGGTTCTGCAATATTAACAAAAACTGTAACTAGGTAATAAAAATGGCAAAACCATCGACAAGACAAGGACTAATAGATTATTGTTTACGAAAACTTGGATATCCCGTCTTAGAAATTAATGTAGATGATGATCAATTAGATGATCTGGTTGATGATGCCATTCAATATTTCAATGAACGTCATTATGATGGTGTTGAAAGAATGTACTTGAAGTATAAAATTACTCAAGATGATGTTGATAGAGGTAAAGCAAAAGGAACTTCTGGAGTTGGTATTGTAACTACGACAGGAACTTCAGCAGATACTGGAGCAGGATCTTTTACGTCTAGTTTTTATGAAACTTCCAACTTTATTCAGGTTCCAGATTCTGTCATAGGGATAGAAAAAATATTTAAGTTTGATACTAGTTCCATATCAGGTGGAATGTTTAGTATAAAATATCAATTATTCTTAAATGATTTATACTATTTTAACTCTGTCGAGTTGTTGCAATATGCTATGACCAAAAGTTATCTTGAAGACATTGACCATTTGTTAACTACAGATAAACAAATAAGATTTAACAAAAGGCAAGATAGACTGTATTTAGATATTGATTGGGGATCGCAATCTGCAGGCGAATTTATAGTGTTAGATTGTTATAGAGCTCTAGATCCTACTTCATTTAGTCAAGTATATAATGATAGTTTTCTGAAAAAATATTTGACCTCCCTCATAAAAAGACAGTGGGGCCAAAATTTACTCAAATTTAGAGGTGTTAAACTTCCTGGTGGAATTGAATTGAATGGTAGAGAAATATATGATGATGCTGAAAGAGAACTAGCAGCACTTCAACAAAGAATGGCATCAGAATACGAATTACCACCTTATGACTTCATAGGATAATCATGGCAGTAAATCCATTTTTTCTTCATGGTTCAGAATCTGAACAAAGGTTGATACAGCAATTAGTAAATGAACAACTATCGATGTATGGTATTGATGTATCATATATTCCACAAACGTTTGTGAGAAAAGAAACTATACTTGAAGAAGTTAGTTCATCTCAATTTACAGATCAATTTACAATTGAAGCATACCTAGGGAACTATGATGGTTATAGTGGATCTGGAGATATTTTATCAAAATTTGGTATGCAATTAAAGGATGAAGTAACTCTTATTATATCAAAAGAACGTTTTGAAGATTTTATTTCTCCATTTTTACTTTCTAGTGGTCAAGATGTTTATCATAGACCAAGGGAAGGTGATTTAATCTATTTTCCTCTAGGTAGAAGACTTTTTGAAATTAAATTTGTAGAGCATGAACAACCATTTTATCAATTAGGAAAAACATATGTTTATGAACTTAAATGTGAACTCTTTGAATACAGTGATCGCAGCATTATTGACACTACCGTCGATTCGATTGACGAAACTTTGGAAGATTTTGGTATCATAAAAACCCTGGAACTTTATACTAGTGGTGTAGGAGCAACTGCAAGTTCTGTATTGAATAGTTCTTCTGGATATGTTTCAACTATAAATCTAATCAACGATGGTTATAATTATAGCACATCTCCCAGTATATTGATAGATAGTCCTCCTAGTGGAGGTGTACAAGCAACTGCAGTTGCAATATCATCATGTGTAAATAATAATTGCTCAGTGAGAAATGTTTATATTACAAATTCTGGTGCTGGTTACACATCAATACCAAATGTTTTAATTAGTGATACCACTGGTATAGGTGCTACAGCAACAGCAGAAATTAATACTTCATATTCTGGAATAGGAACTATTACTGTTTATGGTGGTTCTGGATATACATCAGCACCAAATGTAGTATTCGATGCTCCTGCAAGTGGTACTAGAGCAACTGGAATAGCGATTATAGATGCTTCTGGTTCTGTCTCATCTATATACATTAGCAATTCTGGAGATGGTTACACAAGTGCTCCAGGAATAACCATCGATGCACCTTCTACAATTACAGGATCTGGAACTTTTATATTTAATGAAGTTTTAACTGGAGAAACTTCTGGAACTACCTCTAGAGTTAAATCTTGGGATCCAACAAATAGTATTCTAGAGGTTAAGTCTGTTTCTGGAGATTATCTAGTTGGAGAGGTATTAAAAGGTGCTACATCTGGAGCAAGATATACGCTAGGTAAATTTAATGATCCAGTTTATGAAGATAAATATGAACAAAATGATGAAATTCAAACTGCATCTACTTCTATTCTAGACTTTACAGAAACAAATCTATTTGGAAATTACTAATGTTAGGAACTTATTTTTATCATCAGAACATAAGAAAAACAATTATTGCATTTGGCAATCTTTTTAATAATATTTCTGTCAAATCAAAAGATGCTGATGGAGACACTTTTAGTGAAATAAGAGTTCCTCTTTCTTATGGACCAACACAAAAATTCTTGGCAAGATTAGAACAACAAGAAAATTTAAACAAACCTGTTGCAATTACATTACCAAGGATTTCTTTTGAGATGAACTCTCTTAAGTATGATCCATCAAGAAAAACTGGTATTACTCAAACTTTTAAGAGTGTTGGATCTGATGATAAGACTAGAAAAGTCTACATGCCAATTCCCTACAATATTGGTTTTGAACTAAACATCATGACAAAGTTTAATGATGAGGTTCTTCAAATCGTAGAGCAAATTTTACCATTTTTCCAACCATCATTTACGGTTACAGTTGATATGACCGATGTTATTGATGAAAAGAAAGATGTTCCTATTGTTTTAGATTCTGTTTCTTTTAGAGATGATTATGAGGGTGACTTTTCAACTAGAAGATTGATTCTTTATACTTTACAATTTACAGCGAAGACATATCTATTCGGTCCTATTAGTGATAGCACTGATTCACTAATCCGTAAAGTTCAAGTTGATATGTATGCAGGTACAGATACAACAACGGCTAAACGTGAAATGCGATATACAGTTCAACCAGATCCAGTTGATGCTGCT
>Ga0099850_1000131_pt1 | contig 31002 bp, 54 predicted proteins | sample CB_VirMetaG_5_FD_79182 | JGI IMG/M metagenome (GOLD analysis project Ga0099850, IMG submission 79182) | Freshwater to marine saline gradient viral communities from Chesapeake Bay - CB_1508_1D Viral MetaG | ecosystem: Environmental > Aquatic > Marine > Coastal | place: USA: Chesapeake Bay... | reverse complement strand
TATCTTTAAGTATAAAATAAAAAAATATGAACAAACTAGATTACAGTAAAATTGACAACATCAAGGTTGATGGTATTGATTATTCGGACTATCCAGATTTTTGTGATGCCTATATTGCATCCGCTGATTACGATGGTCGCGCGATGACAGACGAAGAACTAGATCTCTTAAATTAAGATCATGATTTTGTGTACAGCGCACTAGAAGCCATTGGCTTATGGAACTCGCCAATGTTTTCGTAAAATTCTTTCGAAAAGATTTGGCACTTTGAAATGTTTTTCTTAAATTTATAGTATAAAATAAAAAGATATGCGTAGTACCGTTTTGTATTTGTTAGCTTCCATTGGAGCATTTGGTTTGGCTGTGTTGCTTATGCGTGGCACAGTGCAAGAGTACGTAACGTTTGCTGACCCGATCAATGAGATGGCCATGTGTGTAGTGGCTTTGATGATGGGTTCCGCGTCGATGTTCGTAGTAGCAGAAGATATTCGTAAATACTTTAAAAAATAATAGTGTATGAAACAAATGAAGACAAACCCATCGTCTGAGTATGTTGGGCTTAAGATGACAGCCCCAGCTCCGATCCCTGTTAATTTGCGTCAGGGTAAACAAAATGTTATTCATGTAACCGGAGTAGAGGTTACGAAAGCTAATGCGACCGGACGTCGTTTGACTTGCGTATTCCAACTCAATGGACAAGAGATATTGACTCGTAGAGTATATCTCGAGCACCTAGAGCGAATGATGGATAAGTTCGGCGTAGACCTTCCGTAAACAGGAAGAAAGATTTCTTGGAAATGATTTGGTACTTTGAAAAAAGTACCTTATCTTTATATTGCTCGTTAGGGGCTACCCCGATCTCAAGTAGGGCTCGGCAGGGTTAAGACGCCAACAGTTTTTTTAAAAAAACGTAAAATAATTGAAAAAAACTTTCCAAAAGGTTTGGTACTTTGAAACATTCTCCTTAAATTTATGTATAGATTTAAATAATAAGGTATATGAAAAATTTGACAGTTATTCCCCGCAAAGAGTTAGTAGTGTTCCCAGCCCTCGAAGGTCACGCGTATGGTAAAGGTAAGTACCTAGTAGTTACCAAATGTCAGGCAGGATTCCCGACGACATCAATTACTGAGGCTGACAGCCCAATTGCTGCTTTCCGTAAGTATAAGCCAAAGGCTATTATGAATATCTCCAAGATGAATGATGGTCATAATTCCACAGTATTTGCTCGAGTTGGTAAGAAAGTATGGGCAGCGGAGGAGCTGTTGATGGAAATGGAAGTTGGTGATATTAACCAGGACCTATATAATACGGGTCTATACCATCAAGCTCAATATGCTGCAGTAGGTGCCAAAACTTGGGCTAGTAAGGCATATGTTAAAAATTCTGAAAAATAATTAAGAAAATATTTGGTACTTTGAAAAAAGGTGCTTATCTTTAAGTATAGATTTAAATAATAAGGTATATGAAAAAAGTTTTTGCTAGTGTGACCCAAGATGGTAGATTTATTAAAGTATTCACCCAGGCAGGTGAAGATGTGTCTAACCAAGTAGATCGAGGAATGCGTAAGGCAGCCCTTGAGTTAGGTGTAGACCTAGAATTCAGTAATGGTGTATGGAATTTGGCTAATACAATTAGCGAGGCCGCTGCCGAAGAGCTTAAGCCAGAGCTTGTAGAGGTTGACTCTGAGCATGAAGTGGTTAAGAAGTTTATCCATGATAGTGTTGGGTTGAAGCCTAACCAATTGATTATGAGTGACCTAAAGTGGAAGTACCTAGTACGCTCCGCAATGCGTGGTCGTAATATTATGATGGTAGGACCTGCAGGAGCTGGTAAGACGATGGCAGCTAAATATCTAGTAGGTGCCTTAGAGCGTCCAGACTTCTATTTTAACTTGGGTGCAACTCAAGACCCTCGAGCTACTTTGATTGGTAATACTCACTTCAGTAAGGATAATGGTACTTACTTCTCCGAGTCATTGTTTGTTAAGGCAATCCAGACAGAGAATGCAGTTATCCTATTAGATGAGTTGTCCCGAGCGCATCCTGAGGCTTGGAACATCTTGATGACCGTGTTGGACCAGAACCAACGTTATTTGCGTCTTGATGAGAAAGACGGAGCTCCGACTATTAAGGTAGCTAATGGTGTATCCTTTATTGCGACAGCAAACGTAGGTAATGAGTATACATCGACTCGTACTATGGACCGTGCCCTTTGGGACCGCTTCATTACCATTGAGATGGATACCTTGGATGTCGAGTCAGAGATGCAGTTGTTGAAGATGAAGTATCCTGGAGTAGCCGAAGCTTCAATCCGAAGCATCGCAGAGATTAGTGCTACCACTCGTAAGGAGTGTAAGTCGGCTAATCCGAAATTGACTAATAGCATTTCAACCCGCGCAGCGGTTGAATTAGCTTCTTTGATATATGATGGATTTGAATTAGCAGAAGCCGCAGAGGTTGCTATTTATCCTTTCTTCTCAGAAGATGGAGGGGTAGACTCTGAAAGGACTTATGTGAAGCAAATCGTTCAAAAATATTGTGTGAACCCTGATCAACCCGGAGAAGATCTCTTCCAGGTCGGGGCAGATACCAATAACTCTAGCTCAATGCCTTTTTAATCTATATCTATACCGAGTGGAGGGGGTGAGCTAGCCCCCTTTACTTATGTAAAAAAACTTCAAAAAAGATTTGGTACTTTGGATTATTATACTTATCTTTAAGTATAGATAAAAATAATTAGGATATGGCATTTAGCACAAAGAGTTTAGTTAATAAGTATAAGAAGTTAGGTTCTTATAGCACAGGTTACAAGTCAAAGGCGAAGAGTTACTCAAACTCATCATTCTGGATGGATGACGAATTCCTTGAGGATGACGATAGCATCTTTGATAATAAGACCAAGAAGAGTGTCGATTATGTTAAGTTAGCTGGATATAAAAGAGCTATCGGTAACTTTGTTAGGATTGTAACCAGTAAGGATGATGTTAGTGTTAAGTTCTCTTCAGGGCGTGATTCCTATACCGATGGTAAGACAGTAGTTATCTCATCTAAGTTGGATGAGAAAGAGTTTGACACCACCGTAGGTCTTGCACTCCATGAAGGTAGCCACATTGCCTTAACCAATTTTGCGGCATTAGAAGTATATTTTAAATCAACCCGTTTTGAAGATTTAGTTAAAGAGTTCGATCCCCAAAATGAATGGGGTAGTCAATGGACCGTTAAGACTCGAATCAAGACTCTAGTTAATATCATTGAGGACCGACGTATTGACCGATTTGTATATAATTCGGCTCCAGGTTACCAAGGATATTATAAGGCAATGTATGATAAGTACTTCAATGATAAGGTTATTGATAAAGCACTCCTTCAAGGTAAGATGACTGATAACACTTGGGATAGTTATGAGTTCCATATTTGTAACTTTGCTAACCCAAACCGACAGCTTGGGGCACTGCCTTTATTGAAAACCGTTTGGGATATGATTGATATCCGTAACATTAATAGACTTCCTGACACCTATGCAGTAATTGAGTTAGCTGAGCAAGTGTTTAAGACTATTATGTCAGGTATTGGTAATGACATAGTATCTCAAGAAGAAAAGCCAGAAGAAGGAGAAGGTCAACCAAATAATCAAAATGGTGAAGGTCAATCAGATAACCAACCCCAAATGGGTGAAGGCGAGAATGATGATATGGGTGGAGCTGAACCTAACCTAGACAATATGCCTTCTGGAATGAATGGCGAAGCTTCTAGTAATGATGATGGAAATGCCTCGGAGCAAGAAGGAGAAGGTCAGACTAAAGACCCAGTACAAGAGGCTAAAGATCGTAGAGAGCGTCAGCAATTAGATAAAGCTCGTCAGAAGCAGAAAGACTTTATGGATGGCAATATTAAGAAGAGTAAGCTCTCAAAGAAAGACGCTGAAAAGGTTAATGCAGCCTCTGAGTCTAATATGAGTTATGCTCAGGTAGGAGGAGATATTCCTAATGACACCGGCAACACTTACCATAAAGGTATCACCAATTGTATGGTAGTGCATGGCATTACTCAGTCATTGCTTGATGCTGGATTAGTTGATGGTCATGGTACCGATCCTAAGTATATTAAAGAGCGCATTACCTCTTGGGGTCGTAAAGATTATATTGCTGAAGGATTAGTATTAGGTACTATGTTAGGTAAGCGTCTTAAGACTCGTGATGAAGATCGTTCGTTGAAGACGACACGTATGGAAACCGGTAGAATTGATCGCAGACTTATTGCGGAGCTAGGTTTCGGAAACGATAGAGTATTTAATCAAACTATTCACCAAACCGTGACTCCTGGATTGATCCATATTAGTATAGACGCTTCAGGATCGATGGGTGGAGATAAATGGAGCAGTGCAATGAAGACAGCAGTAGCCATTGCTAAAGCAGCAGATATGGTAAGCTCTCTAGACTGTGTTATTTCAATCCGTGGTAGTGTTGGAAATTATTATAGTAGCCAAAGCCCTTTGATGTGGGTAGTATATGATTCTCGTAAAGAGAAGCTAGCAGCTGTAAAGGATAAGCTATATGCAGTACAATGCTCAGGAAGCACTCCAGAAGGATTATGTTACCAGGCTATTATGAAAGAAATCATTGACTCGGCTAAAGGTAAGGATATGTACTTCATTAACCTATGTGATGGAGAGCCAGGATATGGAGATAGCAATTTTAGCTATGGTGGCGACTATGCAATAACTCATACTGCGGAGCAAGTAAATAAAATGCGTAAAGCGGGTATTAAGGTGCTAGGATATTTCGTATGTGAAAATTCAGGAGCAGAATGGGTGCAAAGGAGCATGAATAATTTCCGTAGAATGTATGGAGCAGGTTCTGAATATATAGACACTAATAATTTAACTCAATTAGCTGCCTCACTCAATAAGCTATTTGTCAGAGCTTAATACGTAGAGCGCATATATATAGAGCGTATATATAGCACGACGTCAAACCTAGGGTACCGATCACCCACCCCCAAAGAACCCCTAGAACAATCGATTGTACGACCTAGGGGTATAGGGTATAGAACAAGGGTAGATCGGCCCCCGTTTCTAGGGTAAATGGAAAATACCCCTAGTTATTTCTAGGGTAAAACCGCCTAATTCTAGGGTAAAAGACCGGTATAATTTCACTGAAAACGGGAGAATGATTCGGCCGAAGGCCGGGCAATTATGTGTTTTTATTGAGACAATAAGTTTTTTCATATAGACCTGGTTTGGGATGGTTAAGGTACCCTTAATCCATTCCGCAGGCCCAAAGCCTGCCCTAACCATCCAATGGCCGCGCTAGCTACGTATACGTACAATGTGCTGCCCTACGTGCTACCAATGCCCCCAATTCCCAGTGTGTACCTATTTGGTAATTACAGAAGAAATTCTTATATTAAGTGTATAACCAGAGTGCTCTATTGAGGCACTCGTACTCGATGAAGATTATGAAAAACACACAACGAGAAGCAGACATTTGGGCACTAGTCCATCTTTACGAAGGCCTCCTTGAGCAATTGGGTGAACGGTGGACACCCGAAGTCGTAGGACATGCGGACGTATTGCGTGAGCGCATACGTGGGTGGTATGCACCTGGGGAGGAACCACTCGGGTTGCACAATCCTTTACGACCATGAACTTACGCCGCATTGCACACGAGCGATTCCTATCGGAATTTCAAAACTTTTTAACCGCAACCGCACCACCTGGTTCTGTGCTTGGGGTGCGTGATATCCGGCCATGGATATGGGCTCTCGACCCGGCCCACCCGCTGCTTGCTGCGTACGGGGCTTATTGGGAGAGTGCGGGCGGAACCCTTATACGGGAATGGACGCAATCTGAGCGGAACCGCATCCTTGGGCATCTCCGTTTTCTGCCGGGGTTCTACCGGGAGGTCGTGTCACATCGGCGCGTTGGGACGGGAGCTGATACCCGCTATGTACGAAAGCATGCGAATAGGATAAAAATAGTTTAGAAAAGATTTGGTGCTTTGGATTATTCTTCTTAAATTTAAGTATATTAAAAAATAAGAGATATGATAACTAATGTAGATTATTTGATTCAGAAGTTTGCCGAGGCTAGAGAAAAGAGTTTCGATGCCACAACCTATGATGCTGAACAGTATTGGAATGGTGTAATGGATACGTATCATAACCTTCTATGTACATCATTTGACGGTTGGGCCGCTCCAGATACAACAGGTTGGTATGTGTTCTATGAACAAATGACATACGACGAGGCTCTTAATGCTGTTAGTAAGTTGGATGAAAGTTGGAGGGCTGAGGTAGAAGCTCGAATGGCACAATATTAGTAAAGATCAAGTTATAGGAATATTAAGATAAGAGTTATGACACATAGTGAGTTTAAATTGACAGTTAAGAATGAAATCCTTGAAGATGCTGGATATGGTAGAACGGCAGTGCATTATCACCCAGGTGATGTGATGATAGTTGATGAGGAGATGTTCAATATGATTCAGTCAGGAAACACTATCGAAAGACCGACTCGTGAAGGTTGGATTACATTTGACAAATATGACTTCAAGAATGAGGTTGCAGTCACTTCCGTTAACGTTGAGTATAGTGTTAGAAAATTGGGACAACGCAAAAATAAAATGAGTGCAATCTAATATGAAGTGCGTAACTTGCAATACTCAGATACCAGAAGCGCGACTCCGCGTGTTACCTAATGTACGTACTTGTGTTAATTGTAGTACTGAAAGCCGTTGGAGTGCGGTGCCTATCATACATCATAAGACAGGTAATACTATTGAGGTAGTTAAAGATCCTGAAGTTGCAAAAGAGTTTCATCGTCTATCGAGCCGCGCGGGATATGGGTCTATGCGTGGTATGCGAGCTGGCAGTAGTGCTGACTCGAAGATAAGCGGAGGGTTCGGTAGTACGGCTTTCGTAGGGGATCGTACAGCCTTCGAACGTGTCGGCGAAAGAGCTTTGGATATGTATGAGTTATTAGGTAGGGAGAGGGCAGAGCGTATTGTTAATGATGCTGTGTGCAGTCGCATTATATCAGATGGCCAAGGTGTGAAAATTATGAAGTTGATTGATCATTTAAATACGCCGGAACCTGTTGAGGCAATGCCTGCCCCAAAACCAAAATATAATCCGTATAGTAAGTATGAGCCTCGAGTACCGAAACCAGAGGTATCCGAAGACATTCAGTATATTTTTAGGAATTGGAAAAGATAATTCAAAAAAGATTTGGTACTTTGAAAAGTATTACTTATCTTTATGTATAGATTTAAAAATAAGAGATATGCAATTTAAAGATTTAGTTTTCACTCCTCGTCAAATTGGTAGTGGCTTTGGAAGTCATACCGAAATCAATGGCTTTGTTTTGAGCGTTCAAGCTAGTAGCATGAGTTACTGTACTCCTCGTGAAGATTTAGCATCGGTTGATGATTATGCTTCATTTGAAATTGCTGTTTGGGAAGCAGATGGCGATCGAAATTGGGTTACTCGAGACTTCATCGATGACCTTAATGATGATGTAGCTGGTTGGCAGACACGAGAAGATATTGACTCAGTTATTCAGAAACTATTAGTAATTAAAAAATGAAAAAATACGAGTATCCTTACCCTGTGCAAGAGTATCTTGACGAAATGCGTGATGCAATCAAAGAGCCTGGTTTCATCGAAGATTTGATAATTGACTTTGGCATTCATCCTGAGCGTCACGAAGAGCTTGAGCAAAATCTTATGTTTGAAGTTACGGCCCAGGCACTAGAAAATTTTGAAAATAAGTTTAGCCCAAACTTAGATGAAGAAGAGTTTGATTTAGTTTTAATAAAAGCGGGTGTCGCGACTGTATTATCAGAATTACAAGACGCAGGTACTATTGAGGCTATTGTCGATGATGGTGAAGTAAAATATCAACTTACTAAAGAATGGAAAAAAGAATGGAAAAAGTAATACTTCCTATATTAGCAGTAATTGGATTGGTGTCTTGTGAAAAAGAAAAATTCTATCCTGATCCATGCACTGACTGTCAATTAACTATACAAGTTGACACTAATGTTAGCCCTGGTACATATTCAGATGCTAATGGATATGTCCACGTACCATTTAATGGATTAACTTATTTTACAGTAGAGTCCGCAATGTCTAAAATCGATGATGCGTATGTCATAAACGGAGTGCCGTTAGTAGAAGTTGATTGGGATTCAGACTATTGGGTCGTATTTAATTCTATTGGGTTTAGGTACTCGTTGTATTCTATTTTTGGATTTTATGATGCTACTGGCACTGCTATCCCTGTAGGAGATACTGTTTATTATTGGAATAATTCTTACCCACCAACAAATATCGTAGGGTATGTATATAATTCGGAGCGACAGCGGGGCATACAAACTAAGTATAGTTATTATTCTAGGAAAGAGATTTTCTTTGATAATGAGATGATAGGAGACACGGCTACTATATATAGTAAAGCAGTATGGAATAACGACATCGTCGGACCTAAAAAAGAAGTATTAGACTCTATACAAATTATATTCGAATGAAACTAGTTAATCACGAGCCTGTAATTAAAATATTTGGTAATGGTATGCAGGTCACATTTCCGAACAGATACACCTTATTAATTAAAAATGGGTTAAGTGCTAACTGTACTCAGACTACAAACTTAGATGATCCTGCGTCAATGTTAATGGCATCTAGGTTTGGTGGCAACTCAGGCCCAGATGTAGAGGTAGAAATATTTGACCCAAAAGCTCAAAGTATTACTGGTAAATTTACTAAAGACGGATCGCCTTCATTAGGATTCGTAACGCCATTAGAGTTAGCTAATTTATTTTATATCGTATCTTCACTAAAATAATTCAAAAAAGATTTGGTACTTTGAAAAGTATTACTTATCTTTATGTATAGAAATTAATAATAAAAGTATGTCAAAAGAAAAAAATTCAACCGGAGTTGGTTTGTTGGGAGGATTACTCTTGGTCTTCTTGTTTTTAAAGTTAGGCCAATTTGGAGTAGTAGCAAATTGGAGTTGGTGGTGGGTATTAGCACCAGTATGGGCTCCATGGGTAATTGCGGTAACCGTTTTAGGTATCACTGCACTAGTTAATGAAATCAATAATAAATTAAATCGATAAATTATGTATTACACAGCACGAGTTCAAATGGAATTTGAGACCGACAAAGGTCAAGTTAAGAAAAAGTCTGAAACCTATTTGGTTAAAGCAGAATCGGTAACTGATGCCGAGACAATTGTACACGGTAAGTTTAAGGATTATCCTAATGACTTCGAAGTAAAGGCAGTTTCAGCATCTCGTATTATTGACGTTTATTCAGCATAATTTTATGGCAAAGAAACGTAAATTTTCAAATAACCAAATCGTTGTATTTCGATGGGGTGACCGCAACCTAGTTGGTAAAGTATGTTTTGTACGCCCTCTTCCAAATCGCCGCTTCTTATATGATGTAGCTGGTGAGAATGGCAAAGTATACACTGAACTAGAAGTAGACGTGTCAATGAATCAATGTATTGACACTTATCTAACTCGCATATTCTATCAAGCTCATGATATCGATGAGAACTCAATTCCAGAGACTGAAAACGAATCTAGCGAGGCATTTACAATCACAGATTTAGCTTCAACGATTCTGGATACTCCGGAAGTAAGTAATTCTGAAGATCCAATTGTAATCGACGAAGAAGGTCTTTTGTTTAGTGAAGAAGACGAAGATTAATTTAACGGATTCCTTTAGTATATTTATTAAAGGAATCCAAAATATGGGGCTGAACGGTATTGATTGGCAGTCGTAGTTCTTTGAGATGATTCAGGCAGTGTTAGATGGAAACACTTTAATTACCTATCAAAACAATAATCGGCAACGATTCAACTTGGACCTGGGAAGACGCTATGGCTTTCGTAGGTGCTGACTTAGCAGTAGCTGCATAGTCGCCCCCGTACCACTCATGGGGCTTTAACAAGAAGTGGAAGTAAAGAGTATAGCCCGCTGACTCTCTAAATAAGAGTGGGAGCATTGGTTGTCTGGTTGACAATGATAAACCAACCGACTATTTGTTGATTAGAAAATCAAATAAGCCTGTGAATGAGTCCTTAGGAGTAACTGAGCAAGACGTGGGTTCGAATCCCACCAGCTCCACAAAATTTAAAATAAGTTATGGCTAAATACTTAATTGGGTCTAAGGGATATGAAGTATATCCTGATTTAGAAGAGCATCAGCGTTGTTGTAATGAAGGATGCTCATTTCCCAGAAAAAAAGTCGGCGCAAACAAAACTGCATATGTTGAGTCGCCATTATGTACTCACTGTTTTCACGCTGCCACTGAACCTCCGAGGCATGGGTATCGAGAAAATGTATCTCCTATTAAAAAAGAGTATTGCGAAAATATTGACAGTCGTCTAGGCTTTAAATGTACCGCAACAATTATTCATCGTCGACAATTAGATCTCGATCATATTAATGGCGATCATCATTTTAACTTAGCATCAAATTTACAAACTTTATGTAAAAATTGCCATGCACAAAAAACGTGGCTTCAAAGAAATAATTTATTATGAAAGCAAAAAAGAAAGAAGAAGAAGCTCTTTGGGAATGTTACCGAAGACTATTTGCAGCATCAACGCCTCAAGGAGATTTTGACTTAATGGTAGAAAATGCAACGATTGACGACCAAGGTCGAAAACATATTCCGTTTATGGATTATGAAATATTAGATGTTGATATGGAGCGTATCATTAAAGAAGTAATCAAAGAATATAAAGTTGCTCCTAAGTATAGAGCTGAAGCATTCCGTGTGTCGGTATTGCTAGGGGCTAGCCCAAAAACAAAACAAATATAAAACATGATTTTATATTTTTTACTTGGAACTATCTTCTTGGCTATATTAGATATGACCTTATGGAAGACTGCCAACGCCGATGGTCAATTTACTAATTTTGAACGAATATTCGTACTTGTATGTTGGCCGTATTTTTTATTAAACTTAATTATTAAACGTTTTAGACAATGAATAAACTTCTAGAAAAAATAGCTTGGAAAACTAGAAAATGGAATTACACGTTTCATCTTTTTGATATGTACCTGCACGATGCTCAAGAGGCTTGGGGTATAAACTTTTTTTCCATTGGGGCTAATATGCGCCACTGGTCTTTATTTGCTTTTGAATTTAGACTTCCAAATAAAACCCATGTTAAGCGATTTACTATTGACCATTGGGATATTTTCTTTTTGAGAAACTTGTTATGGAAACAGTATGATAGTCTTTCAGACAGGGCACTTTGGAACTCAAGGTCAATGACCGCATGGGATCATTTTAAATTAGAAATTTTAGAACGTTTATTTTAGTTATGGAAAAATGGAATAAGAATGACTGGCAGGGCCGGTCAAAAGAAAATGTAGAATTTTCATATAAAGTTGTACTAGGGTCTATCGCAATAGGCGTAGTAGTATTATTATTTTATGTATTATCAAATATTTAAAAATGAAAGTAGGAGTTATAGCAGGTAATTTCGATGTTATCCATCCAGGATATGTTCATATGTTTACAGAAATGGAACGTCATTGCGATCGTATTTTTATTTTATTACATGACGACCCAGCTATCGAGCGCCCCGAAAAATGTAAACCTATTCTCTCAGTTAGAGAGCGACGAGAGATGCTAACTAAACTAGTACCTGGATGCATAATTTTAACATACAATACCGAAGCTGAGCTTTATCAATTATTAATAAGTGTTGACCCTGACGTAAGATTTTTAGGAGAAGATTATATTGAAAAGTCGTTTACTGGAGATGATTTGTATATTCCGATTCATTATATTGGCCGACATCATGGGTGGTCCACTACAAAGTTTAAACAGTTAATTGCAAAATCATTATAAAAGATTTGGTACTTTGAAATATTCTTCTTATCTTTATGTATAGGTTTAAAAGAATATGATGCGTATTTTATATTTGCACGGTTTAGAAAGCTCAAATGTTGGGGATAAAGTAGACTTCCTAAAATCAGTTTCCGATTGTTATGCCCCCAAAATAGATTATACCGATCCTAATCTAGAGAAGCATTTAATGAAAATGGTTAAGTCGTTCCAGCCAGATCTTATTATTGGTTCTAGTATAGGCGGGTACGCCGGTTTATTATTAGCTAATTATTATGATATTAAAGCGGTTGTTTTTAACCCTGCTATTCACTCTCGTTCTATAGAACTTGAATTGGATAGGTTAGAAGCTAAAGATCCTAAATTTAATTTTCAACCATTAGTCGTTTTAGGTCTTGAAGATGATGTTATTGATCCTAAAGTTTCTAAAGAGATTTTTGAAGATGCTATATTTCATTCTGATATAGTAGAGGTAGAAAATATGGGTCATAGAATTTCATTAAATAATTTAGTTGATATTTATAAGAAATATATTGAGAAATGATTAAACTTAAATCGCTGTTATCTGAAATTGATAAGAATAAATGGACTAAACTTACTCAGTCAGAAAAGCAACAGTATAAAGATGAAATTTTTGATTTAATTCAAAATGCGTACGCATACATAGGAGGCCATACTAATTATAAGTCAGCTAACGATGTTACTGGAGCTGAAGGAGATGCTGAATATGAAGTTATTGATTTAGACCGAGACGATGAAATTGACGCCGTTTCTATTTCTAAAAAACATCCAGCTGGCATTAAATTTGCAGCAACTGGGCATGACGGGTCGAAGCCAGCTAAATCAGCAGTTATAAATCATAAAGCAGACCTTCTTAAAAAGTCTGGATACTATGTCGAGGTATCTGGAAAAATTAAAGACATTTTGATTTCTAAAGGAGCTCCGATTGTAACTGATCCGGAAGTAATTCAAAAAGTATTAGTTGGTAAAGAAATTAAAAATATTAATAGCGACGGTTCATACGTTAGAACAATTGCGGGACACGATCACGAAAAGATTATGTTAGGTCATCCAAAAGTATAATGAAAAAATTTAATTTACTATTGTTAACTGGTTTAATATCAGTTAATGGTTTTGCACAAAAACATAATTTACGAGATAGCGTATATGTCAAGACTGCTATATATGAAGTAATGTATAGTGAGAAGTTGGAAGAGCCACTTTGGGTAAAATATACAGTACAATGCCCTGACGGATCCGCATCAAGAAAAGGTATGGATTTCTATACTAATGACTCAATTCATACTTCCGACAATGCTGATTATGTAAGTAATATTTGGGACAAGGGTCATATGGCTCCAGCTGCCGATTTTAATTGTACTACCGAAATGCTTCGGCAAACATTTAGTTATTTAAATTGTGCATTACAAAATCAATATTTGAATAGGGGTGTCTGGAGAATGTTAGAAGTGTATGAAAGAACTTTATCTGCTAAAGAAAATGTGCATGTAACTATTAATTTGGTATTCGATAAAAATAGTGAAGTATTACCGTCAGGCGCTACCGTACCTACAGGATTTTATAAAACGCTATATCTAGAGAAGTCAAAGATAACTTTGAAATATTACTTTCCGAATATAAACCCAACGTTATCAAAATATTCAGATTATCTAATTCAATAATTAGTTATGCACGAAATTTTACATGTAGTCGGGCTATGTCCTGACAGCTTTGCTCATTTTGATTTATCTGATGTTTTTATTGTATATTATTCAGAAATGATTTGGTACTTTGAAACATTTTACTTATATTTAAGGAATAAAATTAATCAGTTATGGCAGCTATCAGTAACCGCCGCGGCGACGTTTTTCAATGGATTATTAAAGTAATTGAATCTTGCACTACCACTGCACAATTACGCAGTGCATCTAATCTTATTTGCTTATTTGAAGCAAAATATAGAGCAGAGATGAATTGGCAGGAATGGGTTGAGTTCCACACAAAAATTGATACTTTGATCTTTACAAAACGATCGTCAATATGAAAGTAATATTCTTGGATAATGACGGAGTAATTTGCCTCGCTAATAATTGGGGCTCACGCCGCAAAAAACAAAAAGCCTGGGGCGGAATGAAATTGTCTATGAGTGGAAGTGAAATTCCTTTAGAATATCGTTTTGATAATTTTGACCCAAAAGCAATAAAAGTTTTAAATACAATTTTAGAAGAAACTGGAGCTGAAATTGTTGTAAGCTCTGATTGGAGATTGTATGCAACATTAGAAGAGCTAGGCGACTACTATGAAGCGCAAGGTATTATCAAACGACCTATTGGGTTAACAGAGATTTTCCATTTCACAAATTGGAGAGACGAAGGGTTTGTTCCTGACCATGATGATTTCGTTTGGTCACGTAATGAATATAGAGAACAAGAGCGTTACTTTGAAATTGTCCGCTGGTTAGGTAAGAACCCGTCAGTCACACATTGGGTGGCAATTGATGACTTACATATGGGAATTCATGTTGAGAATAGCTCTTACGGTTCTTTTGATAGGGAATGGGGTCTAGAAAATTTTGTGTGGACTCCGAGAGATTGGGAAGGAATTAAACAATGTGGAATTAAAGAAAAAATCTTAAAATTTCTTTCGTAAAGATTTGGTACTTTGAAAAAAGAGTCTTATTTTTATGTATAGATTTAAAAGATAGGTTATGATAGAATATCCAGTATTAAGAAAGATGATTGACGAATTGAATTCGACGAATTCGATTAATGACAAAAAAACAATTTTATCAAAGTATAAAGATGATGACTTTGTTAAAAAGGTGTTGTTTTATACTTATAATCCAACTTACCAATTTTATGTTACCCCTGACAATCTTGAAAAAAATTATGATCTTGATTTAGGTACTGTGTATATATTTAATGATTTGTTTGAAATATTAGATGCACTTCGTACTCGAGAGATGACAGGACATAAAGCTATTAATTCTGTTAATGACTATTGTTTTCGAAATGAAGAATACAAAGACATTATTTATAAGATTATTGGCAAAGATTTAGAAATTAGAATGGGAGATAGCTTAATTAATAAAGTTATTCCAAATTTGATTCCGACATTTGATTGTGCTTTGGCTACTGACTTTGATAAGGTTGCTGTTGATTTTACAAAAGAGCAATGGATTGCGTCCCGTAAATTAGATGGCGTAAGATGTTTAGCTGTAATTGATGAGATGGGTAAAGCTACGTTATGGAGTCGCCAAGGCAACCAATTTGAGACTTTGAGTAAAGTAATTTCAGAAGTTGAAAGTTTAGGTTTAAAGGATATGGTATTAGACGGAGAAATTTGTTTAACTGATGCCAATGGCAATGAAGACTTTCAGGGTATCATGAAACAAATTCGCAAAAAGGATCACACTATAGATAACCCTAAGTATTTAATATTTGATATGGTTACTGGAGCTGAATTTAGAAGTAAGTCAGGATCTAACCCATATTTGAATAGATATGCCGAATTAGTAGGTTTAATCAAGGGTAATGACGAATATACCCCTAAATGGTATCACATTTCCGTAGTTGATCAAGACTTAATTGCTGATGAATCTCATTATGTTGACCTAATGAATGGCGCCGACTCTAATGGATGGGAAGGGTTAATTCTTCGTAAAAATGTAGGATATGAAGGTAAGCGTAGTAAAAATATGCTTAAGTGTAAGTCGTTTAAAGACGCAGAGTATAAAGTAATTGATCTAGAAATTGGCCCGTTCCGATTAATTGAAAATGGATTAGAAGTTACTAAAGATGTTCTTTCAAATGTTGTTATTGAACACCGAGGTAACCGAGTATCTGTAGGGTCAGGATTTAGTATTGATGAACGAGAGTATTTTAAAAATAATCCTAACGAAATTCTTAATAAAATTATAACCGTTAAATATTTTCAAGAGACACAAAATCAGTCAGGCAATTGGAGCCTTCGATTTCCTGTCGTAAAAGTAATTCATGGAAACAAAAGAACAGTATGATTACCAAAACTAAATTTTTCAGAGACTACGGTCACCGTCTAGTTAAGATTGCAGAGGATAGTACTGATGGCGGAGACTTTATGTTATTTCATCCAGAAGAAAAATGGACTGCCACTGACTATATTCATGAAGGCTATGAAATTGCCTCAGTATATGAAATGCCAGACGAAGATGAAGATGTAGTTGAAATTAATAATGACGTATCTGAGCATCCTTATAAAATTGGATACTTGGTACTAAGACAAAATGATTAATATGGCTCGAAGAAGATCTGATCAAGAACCTCCAAAGGTAATGAAAAAACCAAAATGGAAAGTAGGTGAAATTGTGCCGTTTACTTTTCTAGGAGCTCCTACGATTGGAGAGATTATTGATCTAAAGAAAAACCCACAGCACATTGATCGATGGATTTACACACTTCGAGAAGTTGGCGCTGGAACTATTGTACCGTATGTTGGTATTGACGGATCAGAAAAGTGGGCAAATATAGATACAAAGAGAGCTAATTTGTATACAAAATCTAAAAATTGATTTGGTACTTTCAAAAGGGTATCTTATATTTATAGTATAATAAAAATGCCGCCTTGGTGGAATAGGTAGACACGAGGGACTTAAAATCCCTTGGGCAGTGATGCTCGTGCCGGTTCGATTCCGGCAGGCGGTACTAAACTAAGCAATAATTAATAAATAACGTATGAAACAGTTTTTTGAAAAAATGAAAACCCTCCTTAAGCCTGTGAGCAATTGGGTACTTTTTACAGCAGCAATTGTTGTTGCATTTTCGTTAGGGTATTATTATCCGTCATTCCAAAAAATGATATCAAATGATAATGCGCCCGCTAAATTTGTAGAGCCATTGACACTAGAGAATTGTTCGGTATCAGTTACCGATCGCGGAGAGATGTTGATTATTAATCGTACGAACGGTGAGTTTGACGTATATGATGAGCAAGTAGGATTGGCAGTGTTCAAGGCTTATGGCAATTATGTAACGTCTAACCAACCTAAGTAATTATGATCAAGACAAAATTAATCACACTACTAGTACTCGCATCAATTTTATTTTTTTCAGTAAGTCTTAAAAGTATAAGCACTGAATCAAAAGATGTGTATTTATCTGACATTACTGAATCTAATATTGTTAATTCAGCTCCGTCGATCCAAATGTATTTTTATATTAAAAAGTACGCGGCTGAATTTAATATTCCAGAAGCTTATGCGTTTTCATTAGCATACCAGGAAACAAGATACGGCGGTCCAATGCATTTAAGTTATAATCATAAACAAGAATCTTATGCCGGTGCATTAGGCCCTATGCAAATAATGCCAGCAACTGCTCGCCATATGTTAGGAAGACCAATTTCTAAAAATGATTTGATGTCTGACATTGCAACAAATGTTTATATTTCAATGAAGCTGCTACGACATTTACATGATAGGTATAGCGATTGGGGTCTTGTATTTGGCGCATATAATACCGGAAGACCTTGTGTTAATCAATATGCAAGAAATATTCTAAATAAAGAGTATATTTGGAAAGAAGTATAGGTTTCATGATGATAGAATAAAAATATCATTTTATAATATAAGAAGCCTCGGATTTCATCCGGGGCTTTTTTATGAAAAGTTTTCAAAAAAGATTTGGTACTTTGAAATGTTTTTCTTATCTTCATTGAAGTAGAGTTAGAGATAAAGACTCTGAGTTCTTTGACATATTGGCGCATAATGCAGGTATCGTATAATGGCCATTACTTCAGACTTCCAATCTGAAGATGAGAGTTCGATTCTCTCTACCTGCTCATTATAATGGCCTCATAGCTCAGCTGGATAGAGCAACAGCCTTCTAAGCTGTGGGTCTCAGGTTCGAATCCTGATGGGGTCACTAAATGGACTTTTAGCTCAGTCGGTTAGAGCAGCGCACTCATAATGCGTAGGTCACAGGTTCGAACCCTGTAAGGTCCACTTAATTGGTCCGTTAGTAGAGTTGGTTACAATGCCACCCTGTCACGGTGGAGGTCACGGGTTCGAGTCCCGTACGGACCGCAAATTGCGAAAGTAGCTCAGTTGGTAGAGCATCACCTTGCCAAGGTGAGGGTCGCGGGTTCGAATCCCGTCTTTCGCTCTATTTCAGACGCGTAATCGCACGTCGCAGATGCTTTGTGTAAATAAATTTTGTAAATACAAAAGTAAATTATATATATTTAGAAATTAAGTTATGAACGGATATCATATATACTACCAAACAAAAGATGATGACGAATATAGTCAAATAAATTATTTGGCACAATTGTCATCTATTTTAAATTGGAAAGAGCATTATGGCCAGATTAAATTATATTGCAATAAACGATTTTTAGATTCAATATCAAAATATGGTTTAGATAAAGAATACGATTTTATTGACACTGAATTGTTAGAAACAATGCCGTTTAAAGAGTCTCAAGGTATTTTTTGGAGCTTTGGTAAAATATATGTAGCAAACGAGATTGTTAAAACTGACACTGAATTTTGTATACTAGACACTGACCTTTGGATTCAAGAGCCTGGGTTAATTGATACGGGTAGTGATTTGAGTTTTTATCACCGAGAAGCGTTTGATATAAATTATAAATTAAACCTATATCCAGATCCAGCTACTTGGATGGATAAAAAAGAATTGAGTGAATATGATTGGAACATATATCCAATGAATTGTGCAATTATATATTTTAAAAATCGTAGCAAAGAGCTCATCAATACTTGGTACTCATTGGCATTAAAAATTGTTAGCGATAACCAAAATAATATGTCAGAAGAAAATTTGCGAGCTGGTACTATATTTATTGAGCAACGATTGTTGCCTGTAATTGCAACTAAATTAGGATTGTCAATTGGATATATAAGTCCAAACATATACTTAACTTGGGTAAGCTATACAGAGTCAGACGGCAGAGAATGGAGACCGCAAATCGGACATAATGAACATAGTTTAAACATTGCTGCAAATATTAAACATGTTTGGGGTGCAAAAAATTATTACGATATAGAATGGATACGTAATCTTATAATTGGAATGGCTATTTTAAGTTTAACGCCTTACAATATTGTAAATAAGTTTAATAAACTTTATACAGAAGTTATAGAGTTGTATACAGAAAAAATTTGATACTTTCAAAAGGTTATCTTATATTTATAGAAGTTCTTTGAAACGGAAAGATGGCAGAGTTGGTTTATCGCACCGGTCTTGAAAACCGACGTACTGAAAGGTACCGGGGGTTCGAATCCCTCTCTTTCCGCTGAATGCCTCCTTAGCTCAGATGGCTTAGAGCAACTGATTTGTACTCAGTAGGTCGTGGGTTCGATTCCTACAGGAGGCTCTAGATGGGGAATTAGCTCAGCTGGCTAGAGCGCCTGCCTTGCACGCAGGAGGTCATCGGTTCGACTCCGATATTCTCCACCATATGGCCCCTTCGTCTATCGGTTAGGACGTTAGGTTTTCATCCTAGAAAGAGGAGTTCGATTCTCCTAGGGGCTACAAAGTGGTAGTTAGACGAAAATGGAATTCCTGCTGTGAGGTTAACTTAATCAGCATATCCAGAAGTAGAAATGAGTAATCGCAAGTTACTCGCCACTTAATTTAAGAGAGTTTAAAAAGGGCCCTTCCCAATCGAGGGCATGCTGGGCCCGACTCTCGAAAATAAGTTAAAAAGATATTTAGTACTTTAATATGATGAAAGTTATTTTATATGTTATTTTTATTCTTTTGCCTTTTAGTTCTTATAGTCAAGAAATTGTTCCAGGATTAACTGCAAATAATAAAGGAGTTGGAGTACAAGTATTTTATCAAGAGCTTTTTACTGAAGGCGATTTTAAATTTGGTCCTAGAGTTGGAATTACTTGGCATCCATTAAATCCTAATGTTTCGCACTTTTATTGGCAAAATATAGTTGAGTATAATAATTTTTTCTTATCTCCGTTTTGGCTAAGAAGTTATAATAAATCAATCGGATATCAAATACCTACAACATTAGGGTATAGAAGACAAACTGAAATTGCTGAAATTGAATTATGGGGAAATTATATTTTTCACGCTAGGTCTTTTGATTTCCATATTATTATTACTCCAATTAAACGAGTCAAATTAATTTGGAATTAAACAATAATTTTTAAAAAAAGATTTGGTACTTTCAAAAGGTTATCTTATATTTATGAAGTAATTAAGGCAAATATATAACCTTAAAATTTTCAATGAAAAATAAAGGTTTGGAAATTGACCTTAATATTTATTAATGATACGGCGGGCGGATCGGTTGGCATCGAGGATAGTCTCATAAGCTATAAAAATGTGGTTCGATTCCACAGCGTCGCAACAAAGTTCTTTGATTATTATCTGAAGCGGTTGTTAGAGTTACTTCAAACTATATACAATCAGAAAGGTGGTGGTACCGATCCCGCACCAAAAGTGACACGGTAACAGAATCACTTTAAAAGTCAGTACTCGGCCTTATGGACGGCTAGAAACGGGACTTCGACTCATTGGCGTAACCAATAATCCTTTAACAAAGGATTCTCAGATAGTAGTTAATGAATAAAAATATTTATCGGAGCGGCAGAGGGTGTTACTTCAAATTAGCCTATATTACACAGAAAACCCCACTCTCTTATTATTCCCGGTAATGATATTAAACTTCCACCTCTTTTGGTGTCTTTTATATATCATGGGCCGGACTAACCTCCGGCCTTTTTTTTTGAAAATTTTTTAAAAAGATTTGGTACTTTGAAATGTTTTTCTTATCTTTAAGAGTATTAAAAAATAAAAAATGAAAAGACACCCAATTAGAAGATTGCAGGTTCGGTTTCGTAGATGGAGGAGATCGATTGAAAAAAAATTTACTCCATGGCCTAAAAATAGTGAAGTACAAGAATTAGCTATTGGGATAGTTAGACGTGCAATAAATTATGATAATTCAAATTTATTAATTGCGCCAATATCAGGAGATCGATATATTCATTACAATGATATTTTTATTAAGTTAGAACATCAGCGTGTTACTATTATTAATGGCACGTATACATATGATATTATTATAACGTCTAATGATTCTGAAAGACTGCAAACTATGTTTAATGCACGTCTTGAGCGCACGAGAAAAGATTGGGAAGAGGCTATTAGATCTAAAACGGAACGTAGTATAAAAAATATTTATAACGAATTACTAATTAATACTAAATAATAAAGTTATGTCAACTCTATCAAAATTTGCAGACAAAACAACATCAACTGTTAGACAACATGAAGATGCTGTAGTAGAAAACTTTATGGGAGGAAACTCTTATAAATTGAATCCGTTACAAACACTTAAAATTGTAGCTGCGTCTTCTATATTTGGAGAGCCTCAATATTACCGTGACGGTGTCAATGCGTCAAAGACAATTAAAAATCATTCTACGATTTTAGAGTATTCGATTCTAAATGATTTGCTTAATGATAAGCGTTCTGTTGCAGATGTATTTACTGAAGCTATTGATAACGCACTTTCATATGACTTTCAAGGAACTTTGAATTTAGCATTAGAATTGCGAAAAGATTATTTTATGCGTCTTAATCCTGCAGTAATTTATGTACGTGCTACATTGCATAAAGGTCGTGCTGAATTTAATGAAGCTAACCCAGGCGTAATGAAATCGATTGGTAAGGCAATTGCTCCTAGACCAGATGACATTACAAACCAGTTTGAATACTTTATGTATGTAAACAAAACTAAAAACGGTATGCCGTCTTTGTTAAAACGTACTTGGGCTGATGCTTTAGAATCATATTCACGCTATCAGTTAAATAAGTATAAAGGTAAACGTTTAATTGACTTAGTTCGTTTATCTCACGCTAATAATGCTGACATCAATGAATTGATGAAAACTGGAACTTTAGAAGTTGAAGACACTGAACAAACTTGGGAGACACTTCGCTCTGCCGGTAAAACTTGGAGTGAAATTCTAAAACAAATTCGGATGCCACATATGGCATTGTTGCGAAACCTTCGAGGTATTTGTTCTGAAATTAATGGTGCGGAATTATCAAAAGTAATGGAGCAACTTAAATCAGGAGTAGTAGGCGGAAAGCAATTCCCATTCCGTTATTGGAGTGCTTATAAGGCTATCAAGAATGCAGACATTAACAATAAAAGTTTAGTTCTTGATACTTTAGAAGAGTGTCTAGACATTGCAGTAGCGAATATGCCTAAGTTAAGTGGTAAAGTAGCTTGTTTGTCAGACAACTCTGGTTCTGCTTGGGGTACTATGAATTCAGAATATGGGCATGTCACTGTAGCTGAAATTGCAAACTTATCTTCATTAATCACTGCGATGCAGGCAGATGAAGGATATGTTGGAGTATTTGGTGACCAGCTTTCATTACAAGGAGTTTCTAAACGAAATGGATTGTTAACTCAATTAGATGAAACTTCTAACCGAGGCCGCAATCAAGGACAAGCTACTGAAAATGGAATTTGGCTATTTTGGGATGATGCTATTACGAATAAAAAGCATTATGATACCGTATTTATCTATTCAGATATGCAGGCTGGTCATGGTCGTCTTTATGGTACCGATTCTTCAAAATATAAAGAGTTTATACATCAAGGTAGAGGTAGCTATATTGACGTCTTGGCATTGGTTGAAAAATATCGTAAGACAGTTAACCCAAAAGTCAATGTATTTTCTGTGCAAGTTGCCGGATATGATAACTCAGTATTGCCAGAGAACCTATATAGAGGTGCTATATTAGCCGGCTGGACAGGTAAAGAGCCTGTATATGCAAAGGCTATTATTGACACTTGGAATCAAATAGAATCTAAGTAATACCCTAGAAACCGTCAAAATATTTGGCGGTTTTCTACTGTTTTTTCAAAAAAGATTTGGTACTTTGAAAATTTTGTCTTATCTTTAAATAAATTTAAATAGTATGACGAACGATATAGAATACGCAATTAAAGTAATTTTGGTTAAGAATGGATATTCTGAAAGGGATATATCTTTCCATAGCGAGCGAATTGAAACTATCAATAAGCCAATTGAGTATCGATATCTTAAGGTTGGATATTGGCGCCGTTTAGATGTAAAAGCTCAGAGAGATTTAGGTAAATTAATTACCGCTGAGCTCACTGACACGGATACAGATCTTAATTCATTTTTATGGTCTTATATTGTAAAAAAATCTTAAAAAAGATTTGGTACTTTGAAACATTCTTCTTATCTTTAAGTATAGAAATTAATAATAAATAAAACCAAAAAGTATGTCAGGAATTAAAAATCAAGATCGAACCAATGCAATTAAATTTGGTCGTTATGCAATCGTTTTAGAAAAAGAACAATTGAGTTATTATCTAGACGGCGAAGTAGTTCAAGTTAAAGATGTGAGTTTCGATTTTAATTACAAAGACCTTTATGATCTAGGAGTTCGCATTTCTTCGAAGAAAGGTTTAGGTCCAGTAGAATATACTCATAAAAAAATGGTTTCTAAATTCTAAATTTATATGATGCCAAAAAAGAAATCACAATACCGAATCGTCCCAACTAATCATGAAAAATTAGGATCTTGTTGGGCACTAAAAGAAGGCGACAATATAATTGGAACTTTTATTAATAAGCAGTCGGCTGAAAAGAAAAAGACTCAACTCGAGCAAAAGTCCTTAGAAGATTTTATTCTAATCAAAACAGTTAATCAAGAGCTCAAATTAGAAGAATAATATACCTATAGTTCATACCCGGCAGCCTATCAAACTTCTGCGTATACAGTCGATCTATAAGTGCCGATATAAAGATATTCAGATATGAAACAATTATCAGTTCAAGATAAAAAACTTATTGAAAAATATAAGAAAAAGGTGCATAAACAATTTCCTGGAGCATACTTAATAAGTGTTGGCTCTGGGTATTATACAATTGTGCAAGAAGGTGAAGATTTAACGCTGCGTGACGTATTAGCTGAGTTTTTATTTAACCCCGTTAAAGACCCAGTAAAAGCTTGGGAAATGGCACAGCTGTCTTCAAGAACTTTTCAAAACCTTAATCGCACCCACCCACTTCGTATTGAAGGGTCTAAAATGGAAGATAAAATTGCGAGGGTCGAAGCTAGACGACTAAAACGTGAATCCGGCGTTGAATCGCGAAAAATTAAAGAACAGGATATTTATTATTAAAATAATCAAAGTTATGTTTAATCTTTTTTCAAAAAAGAAAGATTCTAAAGAAAAAGTTATGACTGAAAAGGAATGGCATCCCACCGACGAATTAGTTGATACTATTGTCGATACCCAAGAATCAGACTCAGCAACAGAAACACTTAATAATCAAGATTTAGACTCACTACCTGAGAGTGTGGTAAATGATTATCCTTTAGAATCTTTAATGTATGATCCCGCTGTATTAGGTTGGGGGTCTGTAGATGAACAAGAAGCGCTTTTTGCAGCTTTACTGATATACTATCAACCAGGTCAATCTGTATTAGATGTTGGTGCTGGACGTGCAGACTTATATGAATTTATTAGTCGTATATACCAAACCGAATTTAAGTATAAAGGAATAGACTATAATCCAAATATTCTTGAAGTTGCTAAACAAAAGTATCCCGGCGTCGACGTTGACGCTATTGATGCATTGTCTTTAGATACTAATCCGGAATATGATTGGGTACTTGGATCTGGCTTATTTAATTTAGCCGATCATGAAGATATGCGAGAATATCTCGTTAGCGTTGTCGACTCAATGTATAATAAAGCAAAAGTCGGAGTAGCTTTTAACTTAATGACTATGGCTCCTGATGGTGTGACACCAGAAGAGTTAGCCCAGTTAGTTGAATATAATCCTGGAGATTTATTTAACTTCTTCGTTGAAAGATATAACAAAGTCCTTTGCCGCACTGACTACATGCTCGGAGACGCGACTTTTCTAATAATCAAATAAATTTAATTAACAAAAACAAAAAAATGATTTTACCAGTAATCGCAATTGTAGGTTGGGGTGCTTCCGCCTACTTGTATTGGAAACTTCGCACGTCGAATGTTTCTGTATTTGAAAAGGATGGCATTATTGAAGCCCTCCAGAAACATTCTAGAAGTGTTGAAAACGTACTAGACCGTAAACAAGAAGATTTGAAAAGATTGCACGACGAATTAAATGCACTTAAATCTTCTATTACTGCAAAAGCTAAAGCAAAAACAGCTCCAGCATCTAAAGACGCCGCTGCTACGTCTTCAAAACCAAAACGCAGATATAGTAGAAAGCCCAAAGCTCAATAATGAAACCTGCTCCGTTTGAGCAGTTTATAAAGAGTTTATTAGATAATAGTGCAGCCAACGATGCGCTGCGAGATCTAACTAAACGAAATCTACCTATACAAGGATCTTCATTAATGTCAGCCGTGGATGCGATTCTACTAGAAGAATCGATCGCAGCTCAATTTGATATAGAAGGGTATGACAGTAATGATAAAAAAGTAAAGGTATTAGATAAATTGCTACGTGTACGAAATCTATTAGATAGAAATTTAGTCATACCTGATGATGCTGATTATATTACTGTACAGTTATGTATTCAGTATGTAGAAAATGGGTATGCATTAACTTCAACTAGTTTAGATTGTTTAAATAAAATTTATAAAAAGTATAACTATGGCTAACAATATTGAAGCTAAACTAAAGGAGCTGTTATCAAAAGAAGATATTGAATCTCTTCGAAAAATCCAACTTATTAAAGACTCAGAATCTCGTCAGTCCGAGCTTAAAAAATTTTTCATAGAACCCGGCCGATTTGAGGTGATATCACCGTTTATGGATCCGGTTTGGTTGGCCTATGAAATATTTATTAATAAAACTACGAGGCGATATGAATTTTAACGAGTACATAATTGATGAGGATGACTTCGGGTTTTATGCGAGCCTGCCAGAAAATGAGCGTATATTATTTTTATACGACTTAATATGTGAAGATGCTTATGGCCCCGGGTCAGTATCAGCAGTTGACTCGAAGTCTTTAGAGATGCTTGACTTTGATACTGTAATTAAAGAGTTTGCTAAAAAAATTACAGATGTTGTTAATGCTTCTATTAAACAAAACATGCTTGTTAATGTATTATTCATTAACACAAAAGTAATAGTTCAATCAGATAGTTTAAACTTATTAAATGAATCTGTTACAGAATTATTTTTAAATGGATATATTCTTAAAGGCGTAGATATGGCACCTAGAATAAAAGAAATATTTCATGTACAAAAATATTGTAAGATGTACGATATATTAGGATGTGAAGATAAATTATCTTTAAATTAATTTAGTAAATTCGTAAAGATTGCATATATTTATATTAAACGCAACCTAAGGGCGCACCGACTTACCTAATGGAAGTCACAATTAATTTATGTTTAACTTTTATAGATTTTAGAACTATGACACATTTAACACCAAGAAGAATGGATGCATTTGACATTCTATTCAAAAATTTCTTTAACAACGATTCGTTTTTCGCTCCAGTAATTGAAACAAAAGCTGGGCATCCTGTAGACATCTTTGAAAATAGTGAGGGCTTGCATTTTGAAATTGCATGCACTGGATTATCAAAAGATGACATTAACATTTCTTTAGAGCACGACGTTCTTCGAGTATCATATGATAAAGAAGAATTTGACTCAGAAAAAAAGTATTTGACACGTGGTATTGCTAAACGGTCATTTAACTTAGGTTATAAAATTTCTTCAAAATTTGATTTAGGAAAAGCAGATGCTGAGATGACTAATGGTCTTCTCAAAATTTCTATTCCTTTTGCGGAAGAAACAAAAACAACCAAAACACTTTTAATTAAATAATCACCCGCGCCCTGGGTTGTGTTATGTTTACGTTGTCAAGAAAATTCATACATGTTAATGATAGGTTAGTTGAAGTAATTCGAGACTTTCCTGAAGATCGGGTAAAAGATATTTCACTCGTCAAAGAGTGGCTTAATGCCGAAACTGTATTACGAAATAACGGAAGATTATACTTTTGTGAATATGTACAAGAGGCAGAAATAATTGAAGAATGATTTGGTATTTCCAAATGAATTCCTTAAATTTAAGTAATAAATAAAAAATAACAAATGACAAATTTAGGTTACGCTTGTATCAACATGACCTTAGGTAAGAAACGAATTCTTACCGGTCGCGCGATGCGTAAGGCAACGTTAGAAGAAAAGGGCTTAGCTCACGCTTCTGAATTAGCGCTGCAGAACGTGTTAGATTTAGAGACTATTCTCAAATGGAATGTAGATAATGATATTTACTTTTTCCGTTTAGGTAGTGATATTATTCCATGGGGAGATAAGATTGATATCACTCAACTCCCTGACTATAATGCAATTTGTGCGTCGCTTAAGCGCAGCGGCGACTATGCAGCAGAGCATGGCATACGTATTACTACCCATCCAGGTCCATTTAATTTATTAGCCTCGCCTCGCGAAGAAGTTATACAAAGCACTATTAGTCATCTAGAAATGCATGGCACGATATTTGACTTAATGGGCTTATCACGTAGCCATTATAATAAGATTAATATACATGTAGGTGCTACTTATGGAGATAAGTATTCAGCTGCAGAGACTTGGTGTAGTAACTTTCTCAGGCTATCCGAGGGCGTCCGAGCCCGTTTAACTGTTGAAAACGATGACAAAGCATCGATGTACTCTGTAAAAGATCTATATGAATTAATCTATTCAAAAGTAGGAGTGCCAATTGTTTTTGATTACCATCATCATAAGTTTTGTGACGGCGGTATGTCAGAAGAAGAGGCGTTAAACTTGGCCATTTCAACTTGGAATGATGTCAAGCCAGTTGTGCATTATTCAGAGTCGAAATCATTACACGAGTCAAATGATAAACTCAATCCGCGGGCGCACTCCGACTATATTACGGACTATATAGATCCGTATAATTTAGATATTGATATTATGATCGAGGCGAAGGCAAAAGAGCTCGCCCTTTTGGAGTATCGTCGGCTACATAAAATTTCTTTCGGAAAAAGATAATTATTAGTAGCAACCAACATAATTATATTCTTATTTATTAATATTATATTATTTATATTATAATTAATATTTAAATATAATTTGTATTAAATCAAGATTATGAGATATAAAGGACATACGATTAACAAATTAGAAGGTCAAGTTTCAAAATTAAAAACATTACAACGAATGATTGAGATGGGTAATGTTTCCGGCCCGGACGCTGTTAAACAGCTCCAAGCTGTAATTAAGGAAATTGAATTAGTAATTGACCGATTAGATTTAGAACCGAATGAATAAAGTAGCCCTTAAGATATTAATTGGATTAATTGCATTGTCGCTAGCTGTTTGCGCAGCATTCTTTTCTGTAGTTGGCCTTTCGAAATTGTTTGCTGGTGCGGCTATCGCAGTAGTAATAATGGCGTCAACCCTGGAAGCTTCAAAATTAGTAATTGCTTCATTTTTGTATCAATATTGGACTTCTATTTCAAAAACATTAAGAGCTTATTTAGTAACAGCAGTTGTTATTATTGCTAGCATTACATCAATTGGTATATATGGATTTTTATCTAGCGCATATCAAACTACTAAATCAACATACGATTTAACACAAACCGCAGTCGATAGTTTAACGACTAAAAAATTATATTACGAATCCTCAGTAGTTTCATATAGAGATCAATTAGTATTATTAACTGATGAAAGAAAATCAATTGATCAGTCTGTAAGTGAATTGAGTAAAGGATTATCAAATAATGTAATTACATATACAGATGCTAATGGTAATTTAATTACAACTACATCATCTGCTACTAGAAAAGCTTTACAAGAGCAACTTAATCAATCTAGAGCGCGGCAAAATGAAATCAATATTCGCATTGATAAGTTAAATGATAATATTATAGCGTATTCAGACTCGCTTTCAAGGAAAAACGTAGAAATAACTCAATTAGCATTAAAAAATGAAATTTCTTCAGAGTTAGGGTCATTAGCATATATTTCAAAAACATTTGACATTCCCATGGATCAGGTTGTTAATATTTTAATAATCTTATTTATTATCGTTTTTGATCCGTTAGCTATTACAATGGTATTAGCATTTAACTTCATGAATAAAAAACCTGAAGTTGAGCCAGTATTAGAATCACTACCAAACGATAATGTATATCCTTCAGTTGCAGAGCGTGAAGAATTGTTAAAAGAAATGATGCAAAAGGATCAAGAGCTAGGGTTCAATGAACCTGATTGGAAAGACACCGAAATCACCCCGGAACAGCCTACAGAAACACCCCTAGAGCAGCCTGCTCAAGACACCAATAACCAAACCCCTACTACCGAAGAATCTGCTACTCCCAAATTAACTAAAGCAGAAAAACGTCGCATAGAAAAACAAGAGCGTCAAAAGCAAATGTATGCGCCCGGCAATTCAGTAAAAACATATTGATTTGGTTTTTACAAAAGAAATACTTAAATTTAAGTATAAATCAAAATTTTATGGCTAAACGTAAAAAACTCGAAAAGGGTCAATTCCCTGAAACTAAATTCAAAACAAAATTAGATGAGCGTGGGCGTCGAATGATGCAATGTCAAAATTCTATTCCAAATGGAAAATGGTGGAAAGGTCAAATTTGTAATGAATATTCGTTAGTTGGTGACCAAGCAACAGCAGTTCTATGCTTTCGATGTGTACAAAAACATGTTGAACCACCAATGCAGCGAGGCGCATCGACAAAATCTGATAAACCGCGCGGTTGGAAATTCATGAAAGAGTTTGTAGCCCCAGACGGCACTGTTTATCATAAAGGAGTTGAACAACCATCACTTAAAGGCACATTACCTGCTACAAAAATTGAAGTCAAAGAGCCTAAAAAGAAAATGACAAAGCAGGAGAAAGAAATTGAGGCAGCAGCGTTAGGAAAAGAAATTGCAAAATTGAAAGCTCAATTATTTGCTGAGACTAGAAAAACTAAAAAAGCTGAAATTACTCGAGCACTATCAAAAGCTAATCGTCAATTGAAAAAGGTAATGTAATTTGATATTACCAAAAGAATTACTTATATTTAAGTTATAAAATATATAAACCTATGATTAAATCTGTTAAGAATAACCCTGGTATGGGAGTATATGATGATGATATGGCAGAAAGCCCAAAAACTAAAAGAAAAGTATTTAAACAAACTGATGAGCTAGACGAATCAGAGCGCGATCCTAGGTTTGACGAAATTGAGTACGGAATCAATATTGACGATTCTGTTATTTATTTACATGGCGATATCATGATGGGCAACTTGTTTGATTTTATAGCTAAAGTGCGAATTATATTAGCTAATCGCCCAGAAGAAAAAGCAAACGATCCTATTAATGTATTATTAAATACAAACGGAGGAGATGTATATGAGGCCAATGGTATTATTGATTATATACAAAGTTTGTCTGTACCCGTAAATATTATCGCTCGAGGCCGAGCAATGAGTGCTGGGGCAATGATATTAATTGCTGGTACCGGTATTCGTGCTGCATCAAAATCGACAACTATTATGTTTCATGAAGCATCAGCTGAGTTATATGGTAAGACTGCTGACCTTAAAGCAAATGCCGATCACATCGATGAACTTGAAGAAGAGTTTTATATACAAATGGCTTCAAAAACAAAACAAGATAAAGAGTTTTGGCAAAAGTCATGTAGAAAAGATTTTTATTTAACTGCACAAAAAGCATTAGAGTTAGGCGTAATTGATAAAATTGTATAAGTTATGAGTACACAAGATACACAAGCTCAATGGGAAGAGTTAATGAAGAATATTGATACATATATTTCTTCTCCCAGAAAAGAAAAATTAATTAGTATGTATGAGCAAATGGCTGAGCGAGTTTTAACAGCGCCAGCATCATCACATACAACTAGACACAATTGTTTCCCAGGAGGGTATATTGATCATGTTAATAGGGTTACTAAAGTAGCAATCCAATTACATAAGACCTGGTCAGAATTAGGAGCTAATACTTCTAATTATACTATTGAAGAAGTAGTGTTTTCAGCAATTAATCACGATTTAGGAAAAGTAGGATCGTCAACCGATGATTATTATATTC